>Ga0326727_10000160_pt1 | contig 286487 bp, 267 predicted proteins | sample MB2enrmetagenome_FD_207643 | JGI IMG/M metagenome (GOLD analysis project Ga0326727, IMG submission 207643) | Lab enriched peat soil microbial communities from McLean, Ithaca, NY, United States - MB29MY | ecosystem: Environmental > Terrestrial > Soil > Wetlands > Peat | place: USA: New York... | reverse complement strand
CACACACTAGATTCTCAGCACCCCAACGGCTGTGTATTTTATCCTTGGATGCCTGGTTTTTTCCTCCGAGCGGACGCACACCCATGCCGCCATAGGAAGTCCGATTCAAGAAGAATGAACGAAACGCTCTTTCAAGCTTATCTTTAGGCTGGCTGTTCTTGATCTCGGAGAATAGGTCAACGGTAGGATGGGTGCTTGAGACGCGCTCTGCGAGTGCTGCCAACTCGACATCGTCTCCGGTAGCAAGCAAATCCCAGAAGGCAGCGATACCGGAATCAAAATCGTTCAGGATGAGCTTTACGTTGGGGTACTGTTTCGCCATTGCGAGGGCAACTGACCCGCCGCCGACGAATGGTTCGACATAAAGTGAGAACCTTGAGAGGCGAAACAGAGTAGGCAGAATGTACTTCGAATACCTAGTCTTGCCGCCGGGATAGCGAAAGAGCGCCACAGGCAAGTATCTCAATGCTGGTTCGTGCGGTCAATCTAGATGCGATTATCGCTAGCCGCACACACCCCGATTGAAAATCTCGTATGCGAGGTCTACCGACTCCTCGATGGTTTTGCTGGTGATCACCACCCGCACATCTACTTGTTTCTCCACACCAGCCGGATACCTGCAATCAGGCACGCGCCGAGGTAGACCATGCCCCGGTTGATTCGGGGCATACCCGCGCCCGCGTCGAACATCACCGGCCTCCGACCCGCTGCTGGCGGGTGACGAGTTGGTCTGGCCGACCGAGAAAAACCTCCGAGGGTAGGTACCGGCGCAACTCGCCGCAGAGGGGGCAGTCAACGGTAATGGATTGAAATGGAAATTCATCCTGACCGGAGGGCACATCGCGGCGGCACCGCTTGCAGGTGACGATGAACAGCTTCCGCTCGATGATTGGAAATCCGAATGCCATTGTTACAGTATAGGCGAAATAAAGGCGAATATAATCCACAGGCTGTGGATGCACTGGCCGGGGTGAACCGGATGAATCTCAACAAGAAACTTAGGCAACACCAGTGTTGGCCAACTTCATATTCCACGTGTTCAACGCTCGTTGCCGTTCTCGTCCAGTCCCATCTTCAACCACGACTTACTCTGCTCTTCGTCCATGCGGTCTTCAGCTTCCTTAATCCAGTGTCGGTATGTTTTACGGATTTCGCTTGGTGACGTGCCAACCATGTAGGCCACGTCCTCAATACGCACACCAGTCGAAAGCCACTCGGTGATTTTGAAGTGCCTGAAGCCATGCGGAGTCGTCTCGACGCCAGCATCTTTGATGGCCTTATTGACTCGCTCACGCCACTGCGGATATTTGCCGGGGAACGCAGGTTTTCCTAGAGCCTCAAGCTGCTTCTCTAACGACTCGCTGATGCGTACACGATAGCGTTCGTTGGTCTTGGTGCGGTTGCCACGAATGACATTGTTCTGAATCACGGGACGCCGCTCCGGCTTTGACAGCCCGTACTTTTCGGCGTCCTTCTGCGACATGGCGTACTTCATGGCATCGACCAGCGCCATGGCCGTATCACGCATCAATCGGCACAAGAGCCGTGTTTCCCCCGTGGCGGTCGCCAGAATTTTCTCAACTTGTTCCTTGGTTGGTGGCTTAACTTCCGTCTTCTTGAAGCGGATACGAAATTGTGGATTCGTCTTGGGGTTCGGGATTGGAGTTTTGTCGATGTAGCCCATTCCCTCAGCCCACGAAAAGAAACCACTAATCACAGACCAATGAACGCTCAAGCTGCTGCTGTCACCGCTACGATATGGCAGTGTCAGACGCCACTTTGTGGCCTTGTCGGTAGTGAAGGCGGTTAGGAGCAGGATGTTGTTCATCTCGCACCACTCCACTAGCTTGACGCCCATCTGTTTCGCCTTGATATTGCCCAAATCGTTCTGGTCACGGACTTTGTACCACTCCTGCAATGCTGCTTCGACAGTCATGCCTTTGGGCACAACCTTGCCCTCAGCGAAGTCCTTCAGGCGGTTCTCCAAGTCCTTCACTCTGGACTGCGCCTCAGACCAGCTACGGACTCCCAATGACCATTTGTTCTGGTAGGCCAACTTCTTATCCTCGAATACGCAGGGTGCCCCCTTCCAGACGAATTGAACGTGCAAAGGGCAACCGCACCGAGGGTCGTAGCGGTTGGTGCTGTCACAATTGTCCCGGTTGTGACGCCGAAAAACGGTGAATATCGTTGTCATGAGGTCTTTCCTTCCCTACCGAATGCTGGATTCTGATGAATCCCTAACAGCAGGTTTAGGACAATCGTAGGGACAGTTGGAAGGCGAAGTCAAGATAATGCAGTGTTTATAGGGGTATTTAATTGGCTCCTCAGGTAGGACTCGAACCTACAACCCTTCGGTTAACAGTTGCAAGAACGCCTTTTCTGTTGTTTATCACCATTTCCCCTTGAGTGCGTGGGAGCCTTTATTTACAGGGTTCCCACGCATTTTTCTCTACTCTGGTTTACGCTCTCTTGTCACTCACAGTCCTTGGTAAAGTCCCCGGTATTTTCCCCGGTATAAATTCAGCCGCAAAATGCCTCACCATTCCGGCTTGAGCGGCGGCCTGGTGCATTCCGGCTTCGTGGGCGGAGCCGTGGGTTTCCATCCCGGCTGGGAGGTAATCCGCTCTGCTTCCTGAATCGTCATTCCGGCGGGGATGTTGCTGGTTCGGAAGAGTGTTCCGTCAGACCCCTCTATCCACCTGCCGATATTGATTTCTCTAGCGACACCGGGCCGAGGGATTGAACAAATAATCTCAAGCCGCTTTTGTGCTGCAAACTTGCGCTCCAGCAAAGCTCTAGCAGCCGCTCTGGATTGCGGAGAGCCTAAGGCATAGTCTCCAAGCCTTAGACCAGTACCTGTTGCGCCTAGCGGCCTCTGTGCGCCATTATTCGCCATAGGTTGCACTCTCCTGACTGTCCCCTGCTGTTGCGCCTACCGTTGCCCGGAACCATTGCGGTAATAGTCCAGTTTGGGCGTAGGCTTCCAATTCTTGAGTGCTCATCCGGTCAAATAGCTGGTTTAGAGAAACCGTCTCTGTGCGGTCTATCCACTCCCCAGCCGAATTGATCTTTGCGTAGGCTTGAACGGCAGAGACAACGCTGGCAGCGGTCACGTCCACTTCCCCGGCCTTTTCAATGATGCGTTCCAGTGCCGCCCGGACGTTGCGCTGCCTTTTCTGGAAGAGTCCCAGCGCGTGAGCATGACGGTAGACGCTGGCGCGGTCTGCAAGTCCATATTCCGCTTTTATGGCCGCCGGGGAACGCCAAGCGATAAAAGCCGCTTCAATTTCCTCTCGCTGCTGGTGAGCACAGATAGAGCAAGTGCGCTGGTGTCGCCCAAGATTCACGGCTGTTTCCGTATTGCGCAGTTGCCTCATGCTTATATTGTGAACCAGATATTTCCATCTTGGAAGCTATACGCACACAGGCGTACCATTTCCTCGAACATCATTTCAGAATCAGAGGCCAGTATGGGAATTTTGAAGTCGATAGGCTGGTATTGGTTATTTTGTGGTTTGGGTATACTTGCATGCGGTCTGTATACCGCATTGGATAATTCTGGCTGGATTCCCCACAATCACGACACTCCTGTATGGATTCAAGGGGATTGGATGGTGGGAGAATACCGCACTTGCCTCATGCTGACCACAACTCCAGTCGCCGGAACAGTGCAGACGCAAGAATTGAAAGCAGCATTACCACGCTTACTATGCGGGCATGAATCCGGTTCGGATAGCGCGGGCACGTTTGCTGAATTCGTTGAGGCAATGCCCGATATGAATAGTGCAAAGAATGCGGTATGGGGTGGGGGGGGCTGGAGTGCATTCGATAGCTATTTTCACGTTTTGCCTGTTCGATATAACGGACGAATTAACAGGCCGGACAAATGGTTTATTTCATGGCGTTGCCAGCGTAACAGCGAGTCACTGACTTGCAAGGCTTTGGATTAAGACCGGGAGGGTACTGTGAATTTCACAAGGGGGATGCAACGGCTGGCGATACCCTCCCCCTCAAGTAAGCATCTTCTTGTTATCACCTTCTTATAAGAACTTTCTTATAAGCACCTAGACGGATCAGCAAAGTCTGCCACACTCTCCAGCAAAGTTTGCCGCATACACCAGCAAAATTTGCCGCACTCTTCAGCAACGGTTGCAGCACAGAGTCCAGCATAATTTGCTGAACCTCTGGCATATTTTGCCGGAGTCTTATGGTCCCGGTTTAGCCCTCATCGCACGCGGCCTCTGCTTCTGCCTTGGCCTATCAGAGCGTTTGAGCCATTTCAATTCCTGCCGTACAAGAGTGTAAGTGAATCCCTGCCCCGGCTCCCGCGAGCAGGAAATCAGGCCGTTTTCAACCAGCTTGGTTCTCACGTTCCTGATCGTGCGCGGACTAAGGCCAGTTTCCGATGCAATGGCATTGTCTGTTGCCTTAAATGTATTGCTAGGCGGTTTGAACCGATTCGCGTTTTCACATAGAGCGAAATAAAACACACTGGCAGAGATTCCAACCTTACGCGCTGTTCCACTGCTGAAAAATTTGTTGGGAAATTTGGCATACGGGCCAATGTCAAAAGCCTTCTGCGGCTGAAACTCAGACTCCTCCCTGTGGCCGAGCGGCTCACTATGACTGCTCTCCACCGGTCCGGTAAAGGCATCGGCGGTCACTAGCGCACCCGTGCCGGGATGCTTCCCGCTTCAATCAATTCGTCTATCGCGGTTTGTGGAATGCGTACCGCTCTGCCAAGTCTGACGATTCCTAGCTTCCGGGCGTAAATCCACGTCCAAAGCGTCCGGGCTGAGAGTCCAAGCTGTTCGGCTGATTGATTCACTGTGAGTAGCTTTGCTGGCATCGAATCCCCTCTTTCCTACTGCGTGATTTCATTCTGAAAGTATTTGCTTGACGCTGCAATTATTACTGATAGTATTTTCTTATGAAGAAACGCTATCAGAAATCAGAGTTAGACCCTTTTGCAAAGCTGGAGCTGGGCACTTTATATGGCACTTTGAGCAGCAAGACAGAGCGTCTTGGCTCATTGAAACTCACCCAAAGTCTCGATATAGATAAATTCCTTAGGGTGCTCAATCGCAAAGAGCCACCGACGAAACCGCTGCCACCGTTAATGCCGGGTGACGTTCCTCGTATGGCCGCCACGCCCCTGCCTACAACTCAAGAACTGCTGAGAGGGTGGGTGGATGAATGGCTGGATTCAGGTAAAAACAATTATGGTGGCGAAGACCCGCGAGAGCGCAACTTCAAGAAAGATAGCGGTGTGGGATTGGCTGCCTACGAGTTCTCGAAGCAAGGGAAAATTCGCTTGCTTCCTGACTCAAGCAGTCTGGCTCTGTGGCTTGCGGAATCCGACAAAGAGCCAACGGGGCATTTTTATCCACTGATAGGCTCTCCCCCCCAGTCAGCAGAATATGCGAAAGAGAAGTTGGTATTCTTCCTGCTCTCCGATCTTCGCTTCAAACTGGCAAAGTGCCGCAAGGATAGCTGCGGCAAATACTTTGTTCTAAAGCATTGGAATCGGCTCTATAAGCGCGGTACGGTCTGCGAAAGCTGCCAGCGTTCCCGGAGCCTTGAAAGTGCCGTAAATGCTACGGCAGAGAGCCGCCGTAAGGCTGGAAATACCCTCCACCAGCTTGCGGCAAAGAAATTCATCAGACAGATACTTGTCGCCCCAGATTGGCCGATAGATGGAAAGCTGAAAGAGAGAATCGTGCTCTATTTGAACAGTGAAATTAAGCGCACGGATTCTCTGAAAGCCATTTACAGAGACGGCATTACAGGCAGGTGGCTGGCAAATGCTAAGAATTGGAATCCAATCGTATCGGAAGCAAGGAAGCTCAACAGAAAATCAACGGAAAGGAAATAACCATGTCAATTTTCAGATACAAGGGCAGCAAGGTTTGGACGATGGACTTTGTGTTTCACGGGCAGCGCGTCCGGGAGAGTACGGGCATGACTTCCAAGACGCTGGCAAAGAAAGTGGAGGATAAGCGCAAGGGGGACTTGAGAAGCGGCAGCGCGGGAATCAGAAAGCTGGAATCTCCCCGGCTGTTCTCTGTTGCCTCTGATACATGGCTGGACTTGAAGAAAGCCACTCTTGCCCCACGCTCCATGATGATTGAGAAAGCAAACCTTGTTCACCTCTTGCCGGAGTTTGGCCGCAAGCTGGTTTGCGACATTGAAGCGCGGGATATTGCCCTGTACCAGCAGAATCGAATTGAGGAAGATGCTTCCCCAAAGACGGTGAATCTGGAAATAGGAACACTCCGGGCAATCTTGAAACGTGCCGGACAGTGGGCAAGGTTGCAGCCGGATGTGCATATGCTGGCAACGCGGGATGATATTGGACGGGCAATTACAACGGAAGAGGAATCCGCTCTGTTACAGGGTTGCGGTAAATCCCGTTCCCGGTCACTGGTTCCCTTTGTGACCCTTGCCCTTGAGACGGGAGCAAGGCGCGGAGTGATTCAATCCCTGCAATGGGGCAGCGTGGACTTTGAAAACCGCTGCATCAAGTGGGGCAAGGATAAAACAGCATCAGGGACAGGCCGGATTATTCCTCTCAGTCAAAGGGCTGAGAGTGCGCTTACGTTTTGGGCAACGCACTTCCCTAACCGCAAGCCGGAGCACTATGTATTCCCGGCAGAGCGTTACGGGGCTGCTGGTGACAAGTTCGGCGCCAAAGCCTATGCCATTGACCCTACAAAGCCCATAGGGAGCATTAAAGAGGCATGGGAAGCCGCCAAGCTAAGAGCGGGAAAGATTCTCAATGAGAGCAAGCCGGAAAAGGACAGGGTGAAAGAGGGAGAGGAGATTCCCGCTCTGGTATGCCGCTTTCACGATCTAAGGCACACAGCCGTCTCCCGGATGCTCAATGCAGGGATTCCTATTGCCAAGGTTGCCAAGATTGCAGGGTGGAGTCCTGCCACGATGGTACGCATGGCAGCACGTTACGGGCACTTCTCTTTGGATGAGCTAAGGGGAGCGGTAGAAAGCATCAGCGGGAGCGGAATTGAGCGGGAGTCCTTGGTATTTTCCCCGGTATCGGAAAAGGGTTCTGAGGAGAGACGCACTAACTAATTGATTTAATTGGCTCCTCAGGTAGGACTCGAACCTACAACCCTTCGGTTAACAGCCGAATGCTCTGCCATTGAGCTACTGAGGAGTGTCCCGGCAGGAATTTACCTCTCAAAATGTATCAAAGTGCAGCCTCTGAGTCAAAGTTACCCCGTGAATAACGGATTTGATGTTGCCGAACCAAGCGTCTACACTGCGATAGCAGCTATCAAAAGGAGAAAATAATGTCCCGCATTCACCGCCTTGACCGCACCGAAGTCTCCGAGGAACTGGTCTCCCTCTTCGACAAAATCTTCTCCATCCGCGGCAATGTTCCCAACATGTTCCGAACCATGGCACACCGCCCGGAGATATTCCGCACCATGATGGCGCACTTTGACGCGGTACTCAATACCGGCACCGTCCCGGTCAAACTCAAGGAACTGATCATCGTACGCACCTCGCAGATGAACCAGACACCCTACTGCCTGGCCTCACACACCATTTTGGCCCGGAACCTCGGCTGGACCGATGAGCAATTGACAAATCTGGCAGCATGGCCGGGGCGCAAGGACTTTACTCCGGCAGAAAAGGCCGCACTCCAACTGGCCGAGACCGTCACACGAGACGCCAACGCTGTCAGTGATGAGCAGTTTGCCGAATTGAGCAGGTATTACAACGAAGGCGAGATTGTGGAACTGCTCTGCGCAATTGGATTGTTCAACTACTTCAACCGCTTCAATAACGCACTGAAGATGCAACCAACCAAGCCGGGCGAAGGCGGCGGCGTTCAGGATTGCGCGACTGCAAAGTCTTAAATCAGCAGCACAACCATTCAGAACGCTGTGAAGTCCCACACCTTATACAGGAAGGCCCCACTGAGTGCACTTCACCGCTGTGGCGGCTGGTAGTTCGGGTATTTGGGATAAGCATAAGGCCGCCGCAGCAGCGAACGAATCAGCCAGATAATGACGATCAATAAACTAATCGGTAACAGTAGAAAATATCCCGGCAACACAAAATGATCCTTGCCAACAGAGGCCGAGGAACTGAGGCGCTGTGAGCCGAAGAGCACAACTGCATCGCCGCCAACTTTGGCATTTTCTCCCACTTCAGTTTCGCCAAAAAAGGTAACCATGTCGCCGGCAATCTTTGCATCCGGAGCCAGCGTGTCATTGCCAAAGAAGGTGACCACATCGCCGTGCGTCTCCCCGTCAATTTTCACGCTGCCGAAAAATACAACCGCGTCTCCATGAAGTGTGCCTTTGACCGTGATACTGCAAAAGAAACAGACCGCATCCCCAACGTTCTGATTTTCCGCAACGCTGATGTTCTGGCCAAACTGGACGGCATCGCTCGCGGCAAAGACTGCGGGAGTAAAACAAAGCCCGATCAACAGGGCTATCAAGGCTATACGGAGTCGTTGCATCGTGCATCCTCCAGAGCGCAGATTTCCTGCTACTCAAAAGATAATACGGCTGGCAAATGCTTTCCGTTCCCTGTTTTCTAATCTATGCTTTGATTCCAAGTGCTGCGGGCCACTCACTGGCGTGGTCTACAGTTGCATCGGCGTGGGCGTGGGCCAGCCGCTCCGGGGCAAGACCAAAGGTGCATCCCAGCGACCACGCTCCGGCATTGCGGGCCGTCAGTACGTCCACATCTGAGTCGCCAATCATCACCGTTTGCTCCGGCTTTGCGCCTGCCTCTTTCATCAACGTGCGCAGGGCGTTTGGGTCGGGCTTCTTGGTGTGGAAACTGTCGCCGCCATAATTCTGAAAAAGATAAGGGGAAATACCAAGCGCATCGCAGATGGCTACTGAGGGACCAACCGGCTTGTTCGTCAACACTGCCAGTTTGCCTCCGCTCTTTTGTGCATGGGAATAAATTGCAGCCAGCGAATCCAGCACGCCGAGATATGCGAAGGTGTTGTCCAGCTTATGCGCGCGATACCATGTGAGGAAGTAGAGCAGGGCCTGTTGCACATAGGCCTCGTCATCCGGATCGCCGAGTGCGCGGCGGACAAGCATTGCGGCACCATCGCCGATGTAGCTGGCAATCACCTCATCGGGAAGAGTGGCCGCGCCAAAATTGACCAGAGTGGCATTCACAGAGTTGCAAAGATCCTGACGCGAATCCACCAGGGTTCCATCCATATCAAAGACGTAGAGGCGCAAGGAATCAACCGGGATTGGGTGAAGAATCTGAATCATATCTACAAGTGTATTCAATTTTGCCGGATGACCAAAGAAAGGGGTCTGCGAATTGCAGCCCCCGGAAAGAAAATTGAAAGCAGGCTTTAGAAAATATGAATCGAACCGGAGCCGGTCTCCAGACGAACCGTTGGACCACCGCCATTGGCCTTGCCCTCAACACGATGCCTGCTGATGGTTCCCCTGACCGCAAGTGGCAGATCGGTAGTAATACTGCCGGAACCACTCTCCGCGTCGAGCGTAAAAGCCGCCTTCCCTGCGTCAAGCGTGATGGAGCCGGAGCCGGTTTCGATCTTCCAATCAGCCAGGGGCTTGCCGCTGATTTCAATTGACCCAGAACCGGTGGTGGCGCGAAGCCCGCCCTGAACATTGTGTAGCCTGATGCTTCCGGAGCCGGTCTCGACCTTGCCATCTCCTGCACCGATAAAGTCGGATTCGATCTTGCCGGAACCGGTCTCGAGACTAAAGTTGCCCGTTACGCCATGCGCGTAAATGCTGCCCGACCCGGTCGAGAGTCGCGGATTAACGAAGCTGCCCTCAATCGTCAGACTACCGGAGCCGGTCGAAGCATCCAGAAAGGTTCCAGGGGGAGTTTGAATCTCGTAGCTGATGCTGATGTTGCGCAGTGCATCGCTCTTCTGCCTGCCGATGTGGATGATGTTGCCGCTCTGCTCGATGGGCGGGTTATCTACAATCTGCCGGATGTGCTCGGTGGCCTCATTACCGCCCCAGAAGTTGTTGGTCGTCACGCGACCGAGAATGTGAATCTGATTGCCCGCTCCCTCTGTGACGTGAATGCTGCCGGCACCGGTCGCCACGCTTAGATTGGCCTGCCCTGTTACCTTGAGCGTGCGTTCAAAGCTAGCCTCTGTGGCCTTTGCCGCCAGCGGCGCGGTGACAAAAATTGCGAGTGTTGTCATGCCGAGAAAGATTTTCATCCTGCCGGTTCTCCTGAGTTGAGACTGCTTACCCTGAATGCAAATACCGGATGCAAATTACTGCGGAAGAACAACCGTGTCGCCTTCCTTGAGCCCACTGAGAATCTCGGTGCGGTTGCCGTTCGAGAGACCAATCTTAACTGCGACCTTTCGCGTTCCATCCTTGGCTCCCGGATCCGGCACGTCCACAAAGGATCCCTTGTCCTTGTCGTAGGTGATAGCATTCTCCGGCACGCTGAGAACGTTCTTGTGCTCATCGAGCAGTATCTCTGCGTTGGCCGTCATGTTTGCCTTGAGTTCGCCATTGGGATTGTCAATGGAGACGCGAACCTCAAAGGTGGTCACGTTGTCCTTTTCGACGCCAAGCGGGGCGATTTTTGTCACCCTGCCATTGAAGAATTTATCGCGGAAGCTCTCCACCTTAATGCGCGCCATCTGCCCCATATAGACGTGCGCTATGTCGGCCTCATCCACCTTGCCCTGCACGTAGACCTCGTTGGTGTCGCCGATGGTCATGACCAGCGTGGCCGTTGAGCCGAGCACAAGGATGGAACTGACGGCATCGCCAATCTCCACATCACGCGAGAGAATCACGCCATCCATCGGACTGGTAATGGTGGTGTAGTTAAGTTGCTCTTCAAGCTGCTGCAGGCTGGCCTCGCTCTGTGCCACCTGCGCACGCGCCTGTTGCAGGCGGGCTGCGTCCACATTGATCTGCGCCGTAGCTCCATCGCGCTTGTTGAGCGCCGCAAGGTAATCACGGTTGGCATTGTCGAGGGTCTGCTGCGAAACAACGCCATCCTTCGCCATCTGCACATTGCGGTCGAGCGTGGATTTGTACATGGGCAGGTCGGGCGCTTCGGCATTCACGCGGTCCTGCACAATATTGGCCTGATAAGTGGTGACGTTAGCCTTGGCCGCCTGTAGCTGCGCACGGGCTGCGGCCACCTCCGCCTCAATCTCCTGACGGTCAAGCTGGGCCAGAACATCACCCTTGCGAACCCTGGCATTAATATCCACCAACAATTTTTCTACGATGCCGCTGGCCTTGGATTTGACCTCAACCTTGGTAATGGGCTGGATCTTCCCTGTTGCCACGACGCTGCGTGCCACATCAGCACGAGTCACCTTGGCAAGACGATTCGGATCAACCTTGTGGCCTCCAGCCAGCTTCTTGATGCCGAACCCGGTAAGAATTATGACCAGAACAGCAATGATGCCGCCCCATATCCACCATTTTTTACGACTACGCTGTGATGCCATACGGCTCCTCTGCGGTTATATTCCTGCTCTTGTTCCCTACGCAGTTTATAGTCAGATGGTTCCCTCTGGGATGAGGAATTCTGCGATTCCTCGACGTACACTATCCTTATGCTGAGTTTGCTGCTCTTTCGGGCTGTCTCTGTGGCACTGCTGATACTGGCCAACGGCTTTTTTGTGGCCGCAGAGTTTGCGCTCATCAGCATCCGCGAGACCCGCATCGAACAATTGATTGCCGAGGGCGAGCAGGGCGCAAAGAGCGTCCGCAAGCTTCAGCAGAACTTTGAGGATTTTCTCCCCGCCGTCCAGTTCGGCGTTACGCTCTGCAGCCTTGCTCTGGGCTGGCTGGGCGAGCCGCTGCTGGCAAATCTCATCTCCGCGTGGCTTACCGGACTCTCGCATCCCGTACTGATCTCACACTTTATCGCGACGCCAGTGGCCTTTGGGCTGATTACCTATCTCCATGTGTTGCTTGGCGAACTGGTTCCAAAGTCGCTGGCGCTGCGTAAGTCCGAGCAACTGGCGCTCTCTGTTGCCTCGCCTATGCTGCTCTTCATCGGCATAACGCGACCTGCTGTTCGCTTTATGCGGAAGTCGGCCTCGTTTGTGCTTCACATCTTCGGCGTTCCGTTGGTGCATCAGGCTACGGCACACACGCCGGAAGAGTTAAAGCTGATGGCAACTGCGGCCAATCGCGTGGGATTGCTGCCTGCCTATCAGGCATCCATTATTCATCGCGCACTGGAACTGGATGGCGTGCAGGTGCGCGAGATTATGACCCCGCGGCAAAAGATATTTTCGCTGCCCGTGGACATGCTCATTGAAGAGGCCAGTGCCCGCGTCAACGACGATCAGCACTCCCGCATCCCTGTCTACGATCCGTCGCTCGGGGCAGAGCACATCATCGGCGTCGTCTATTCGAAGGACATAGCGCGCCTGATGCACTTCCGCTCCATGGCCAGCACGCGCTTTGCGCCTTCGCCCTTTGGCGGGATTCAACTGCGCCAGTTGATGCGCGATGTATTGATGGTGCCGGAGACCAAGCCGGTTGCCGACCTTTTGCAGGAGTTGCAGCGACGCAGGCGTCATCTCGCCATCGTTGTTGATGAGTATGGAACTACCGTCGGACTGGTGACGGGAGAGGATGCCATCGAACAGATTCTCGGCGAGATTGAAGACGAATTCGACGGCCCGCCGACAAAGGCCCTCAGCGCAACGCAGGGAGCTGTGGAACTGGATGGCAGCGTAAATCTGCGCGACCTGGAGACGCAGATGCACTGGAGCCTGCCGCGCGACGGCGGCGTAGAAACTCTGGCCGGATTTGTGCTGACGCAGCTTGGACGCATCCCGAAGACAGGCGAGAGCGTCGTCTACGGACGGCGACGGCTCACCGTGCTGGCTCTGGATGGATTGCGCATCAGCCGCATCCGTGTCGAGCAACTCGATGAGGCAAAACCAAAGGAGGAGCAGCCGGCATGAAGCTTCTGCTGCGTGTTGCCTACACGGTTCCCGTGCTGTGGCTGATTGTCTCGCTTGTATTTCTGCTGATTCATCTGGTCCCCGGCGATCCCATCCAGCAGATGCTGGGCGAGGGCGCAACGCCTGCCGATGTCAGCGCGCTGCGGCATCAATATGGACTCGACCAGCCGCTCGGCGCGCAGTATCTGCATTACTGGCGTGGCGTACTGCATGGCGACTTGGGCCAATCGCTCAGACTGCATGACACGGTGGTGCATCAGATTCTGGTTCGTTATCCCTACACCCTTGTGCTCACGCTTGCGGCGCTGCTGGTTGCGTTGTTGCTGGCGATTCCAGCCGGAGCAACAGCGGCGCTGCATCGTGGCCGCTGGCAAGACCAACTGATTAGCGTGCTATCGCTCTCCGGGCTTTCGATTCCGGGTGTTGCGCTGGGGCCTGTGTTGATGCTGCTGGTTGCGGTCAAGCTGGGATGGCTGCCCGTCTCCGGCGCCGACGGCTGGGCGAATATTATTTTGCCCGCTGTAACGATGGGCCTGTCGCTGGCTGCAATTCTGACGCGCATGGTGCGTGTAGCAATGCTGGAAGAACTTGGGCAGGACTACATCCGCACGGCACGCGCCAAGGGCCTGACAGAAAATGCTGTAGTGTATCGCCATGCGCTCAGGAACGCGCTGATTCCCGTGATTACGGTGGTCGGTTTGCAGTTTGGAGCGCTGCTCGGCGGCGCGATTGTGACGGAAACGATCTTCAGTTGGCCGGGGCTGGGCAGGCTGACCGTCAGCGCCATCTCCAACCGCGATTATGCGCTGGTACAGGGATGCATCCTGTCTATTGGATTGACGTACGTACTGGTGAATCTGATGACCGACCTAGCCTATCGCTGGGCCAATCCGAGGATTCGTTAGGTAAGTGGAATGATCTCCGCTGTCATCTTCCCTTTTTCCGGAATCGTCACCCGCGCATAACTGATGGGCAGCGAAAACCGCTTAGGCCCGCACGAACCAGGATTGAGATACAGCACTCCGCGCTTGTATTCGATAAGCGGTTTATGCGTATGCCCGGTGAGAACCGCATCAAATCCCGCAGCCTCTGGATTGAGGTCAAGCATATTGCGGTTATGCAGAATATAAAAATCCTTCCCCGCAAAATGAATCACACTCGTCTCCGGCAGTGCAGCACAGGGCCCGTAGGAATCCACGTTGCCGCGAACCGCATTCACCGGAGCAATCCTTTTGAACATGCTCAGAACCATCGGGTCGCCAACATCGCCGCAGTGCATGATGCGGTCCACACCGGCAAGCGCCTTCAGCAGCGATGGCCGCAGCAGCCCGTGCGTGTCGGAAACAACGCCGACAATCATCAATTCTCCAACGAGAGCCGCGTGCGCGGGTCCAGATGATCGCGCAGAGCGTCGCCAAGCAGGTTGAAGCCAAGCACGGAAAGCATCACCGCTCCGGCAGGAAAGAGTACCAGATGCGGCGTGTCAAAGAGGTGCGAGCGCGCATCGTTGAGCATCGCGCCCCAACTTGGCGCAGGAGCAGGAACACCTAAACCAAGAAAGGAGAGTGTCGCCTCGGCCAGCACGGCTCCTGCCATTCCGATAGCGCACTGAACCAGCAGCGGCTGCACCATATTCGGCAGAATGTGCCGCGTAAAAATTCGCAGATGCCCTGCACCAAGCGCACGAGCGGCCTCTACATACTCGCGCTCTTTGGTTGCCATCACCTGTGCGCGGACCAGTCTTGCATAGCCCACCCATCCGCCAATCGAAAGCGCCAGAATCAGATTGCCGAGCCCCGCGCCCAAGAAGGCCGCAAATGCAATGGCCAGCAGAATTCCCGGCAGAGCAAGAAATGCATTCATCGCAAAGGTAGTTAGAAGCGTGTCCAGCCAGCCGCCCCAGTAACCGGCAAGCCCGCCAATCAAAAGTCCCAGCGTGAAGGAGAGCGTCACAACCGAAACGGAGACGATCAGCGAAATTCGCGCACCGAAGAGGAGCCGCGAAAGAATATCGCGCCCAAGTTCGTCGGTTCCGCAAAGATGTGCAGGCGACGGCCCTTGCAGGCGCTCCAACAGATGGATAGCGGCTGGGTCTGCGGGGGCAATCCACGGTGCGGTAAGCGCGCAGAAGATCAGCAGCAAAACCGCCGACGCTCCCAACGCCACCAATGGCTGACGCAAAAACCTCATCCCACGCACCCTTTCTCTTCAGAAGCTAGAATAACGCGAGTGGTTCTTATTGTGCGCGGGTTCAATCCCAAAGAGGAGAGTTATGGTCCGCATCGGTCTTTTGCTCGCGCTATTATTTCCGTTCCTCGCCGCGCCGGTCACTCCTGCGCAGCGAGCCGCAAAGCCTGCAACCATTGACCCTGTTGTGATGTCCCTCTTCCGGCAACTGAATCAGGAGCGCGTGGCACATCGTTTGATGCCCCTGCTCTTTGACAAAAATCTGGAGAGCGCCGCAGAGGCCCATCTGGCGTGGATTCTGCGCAATCCGGATGAGTTGTCGCATCAGTATCCCGGCGAGCCGGACCTGACGGCACGTGCGGCAAGTGCAGGCGCGCATCTCTCGGTTGTCGCAGAAAATATCGCGCTCGGCCCCGATGCCTTTGCCATCCACCGCAACTGGATGAACTCGCCGCATCATCGCGACAACATTCTTGACCCGCGTCTCGATGCCGTCGGCATTGCGGTAGCGCACACGGCAGAGGGATATATGGCGGTCGCCGACTACGGCCTGCGCGTTGAGTTGTACACGCCTGAGCAGGTTGAGGCAATGGTTGCGCTGCTGTTGAAGGATCGTTCTGTGTCTGTATCGGAGGAGCACGAGTTTGCCCGCGCGGCCTGCCGGACGGACGATGGCGCGCCCTCCGGCGCACATCCGAAGTTCATCATGCGTTGGCAATCGCCTGATTTGACGATACTGCCCGATGCACTCGTCGAGCGTCTGGCGCGTTTGCCGAATGCAGTCGCAGAGGTGGGTGCCTGCCCGGCGCGCAACGTGGGCAACTTCACCGCTTACCGGGTGGCTGTGCTGCTGCGATGAGAGGTAGTTGCGAGAAAATCCACCTGTTTTGATGCCTGAGCGATTTTGCCAGCAGCGTGATTGCATACGAGGGCACTTGGCTGGGCGGAGAAACCTTTGTGTCTTTCGACAAGAGTGCCGTCACACTGCTCGCGGCACAGGGGCAGAAAACACGCTTGCTCACGTATTCCCGGACTGCGCATCGCTACTCCCGTAGGGAGCCGAAGAGAATAGCCCCGAGTAGAGTCCGTCGAGACGGACTGGAACCCTGGGATAAGATGCGGAAAAAGGGGAACCTGCCCTGTGGGGGCTGGCAGAATCTCAAGCGAAGAAATTCAGAGACGGACCGTTGTGGGCAGATGGGCATTTCTTCCTGCCCCTACAGGGCAGGCGGCTTTCATCAAAATGCATACCCAGAGTTTCACTCTGGGCTATTCTCTTCTCCTCCCTACAGGAGGAGCGGGCGACGCTTCTCTAAAATTTCACGTCTCAAAATCGGGATGTAGGCCAACAGTCTTGAATCAGCTTAGCCAAGGCCGTAGCGCTTTAGGATGGCATTACCACCAGATGTTTTGGGACCGAGACTTGCACTTCGTTATTGAATCCGCCGTTCATATTGCCATGTTTTGTGAAGACAGGAATATCATCTGGAGGTACGAAAGGAGGCTTTTCCGGGTTATATCGTTTCCAGAAATCAATCAGCTCATTTGGCATATAAATTGCGAATCCTTCTCATTCTTGATTGTTCAGCGGGATAAGGATATATCGCATCCTATAACATCTAGTCAATATGGATTTCGAACTCGTCAGCCAATATGAACCCAAGGGAGACCAGCCGCATGCTATTGCGTCGCTGGTCGAAGGAATTCTTGCTGGCGAAAAACATCAGACGCTGCTCGGCGTCACCGGCTCCGGCAAGACCTTCACCATGGCCCGCATGATTGAAGACCTCAACCGTCCCGCGCTTATCCTTGCGCATAACAAGACCCTCGCCGCGCAGCTCTATCACGAGTTCAAGCAGTTCTTCCCGCAGAACGCCGTCGAATACTTCGTCAGCTACTACGATTTCTACCAGCCCGAGGCCTACATCCCCGCCGGCGACCTCTACATAGAAAAAGAGGCCACCGTTAACGAGGAGCTCGACAAGCTGCGCCTCTCCGCCACGCGCTCGCTCTTTGAACGCCGCGACTGCATCATCGTTTCGTCCGTCAGTTGCATCTACGGCCTCGGCTCGCCAGAGGCTTACTTCGGAATGTTGCTGCTGCTCGAAAAAGGACAACACATCAAGCGCGAAGACATTACGCGCAGACTGGTCGAAATCCTCTACGAGCGCAACGATGCCGACTTCCGCCGAGGAACCTTCCGCGTGCGCGGCGATGTCATCGAGGTCTTCCCCACATACGACGAAAACGCCTTCCGCATTGAACTCTTCGGCGACGAGATTGACTGCCTCTCACAGATTGACCCGCTCTTCGGCACCGTCAAGCAGAAGTACGCGCGGCTGCCCATCTATCCCAAATCGCATTATGTCGTCCAGCCGGAGCACAAGACGCGCGCCGTCGAGTCCATCCTCGCCGAACTGGGGCCGTGGGTTGCGGAACTTGAATCGCAGGGGCGAATGGTCGAGGCACAGCGCATCAATCAGCGCACCCGCTACGACATAGAAATGATTAAGGCCATGGGCTACTGCCACGGCATCGAGAATTACAGCCGCCACTTTAGTGGGCGCCTGCCGGGTGAACCACCGCCGACGCTGCTCGATTACTTCCCGCGTGACTTCCTGCTCTTTATTGACGAGTCGCACGTCACCGTTCCGCAGATTCACGGCATGTGGCACGGGGACCGCTCGCGCAAGCAAAATCTGGTAGACTACGGCTTCCGTTTGCCCTCGGCCATGGACAATCGTCCGCTGCGCTTTGAGGAGTTTGAGAATCGCATCCACCAAACCGTTTATGTTTCGGCCACGCCGGGACCGTATGAGTTGACCAAATCCGCCGGGGTTGTTGTCGAGCAGATTATTCGCCCCACCGGGCTGGTGGACCCCGAAGTCGAAATTCGCCCCATTAAGGGACAAATTGACGATCTGCTGGCAGAGATACGCGACCGCGCCGCAAAAAATGAGCGTGTGCTGGTGACGACCTTGACCAAGCGCATGTCCGAGGATCTGGCCAGCTACTACACCGATGTGGGCGTGCGCTGCCGCTACATGCACTCGGAGATTGAGACGCTGGAGCGCATCCGCATTCTGCGCGATCTGCGCAAGGGCGAGTATGACGTGCTGATTGGCATCAACCTGCTGCGCGAGGGGCTTGACCTGCCGGAGGTTTCGCTGGTCGCCATTCTCGACGCCGACAAGGAAGGATTTTTGCGCAGTTCCGGCGCTTTAATCCAGACCATTGGCCGCGCGGCAAGAAATGTAAATGGCCGCGCTATCCTCTACGCTGACCGGATGACCGACTCCATGAGCCGCGCCATTGACGAGACCAACCGCCGCCGCGAGAAGCAGCGCGAATATAACGAGGAGCATGGAATCACTCCTGTTTCCATCCTGCGTCAGGCCGATATGTCTCTGGTACAGATTCTTCAGGCCGAGTACGGAGGCCCGGAGGAACACGACGACACCATTCCCGAATTTGCCGATCAGGGCGAGGTGGATGACTTCCTCAGCAAGCTGGAATCCGAAATGCGCGAGGCAGCCAAACGCTTTGAATTTGAGCGCGCCGCAAAACTTCGCGACACGCTGAAAGAGCTTCGCGAAAAGGAATTTCTCTTCGGTCAGCTATAATTCTGTTTGCTCTCAACAGACTGGCCCGATATGCGGCTCGCTTCCCACGCAATGGATCGGTCGAAGGAGTAGCTAAACGGTTTTGCGATGGGGTTGAGGCAACGTATCCCTGACGGTTGCATCTTAATGAAAGCGGCTCATGCGAGATACTCTCCTTCTTGTAGACGATAATCCGGTTCAATCCTTCGGTCGCCGAGCTATTCTTGGCCAGCTCTTCCGCGAGATTGTGGCTGCCTCCTCGGCCAGAGAAGCCATCCATTTATTACAATGTTCCGAGTCTGCCGAACGCTTCTCTCTGGTAGTAACTGACCACCTGATGCCGGGAATGAATGGCCCGGCGTTTGTGCGCGCCCTGCGCAAAGTGGCAAGCACTCTGCCGGTGATTGTGCTCAGCGGGATGCCGGACGTGCAGGAGGAGTATGACGGCCTTTCGGTCGTCTACCGCCAAAAGCCCCTCCAGCCGGATAAACTGCTCGCACTGGCCACAGAGCTTACCTCCGGCAACCAAAAACTTTCTCCCGTTACCTGAGTTCTTTCGCTTGCCGATGTGTATTCCCTTGCTTTCAGTTTTTGATGGGGTTGAGCATCAGGCGGGGTTGTTGGCTCTTAGTTCGGCAACAACTTCCTCCGCAGCCTTAAGAGCAGCGGTGTTCTGATCGGGCGGGAAGCTGATTGCGCCGACGCGGGCATGACCGCCTCCGCCATAGCGCTCGCAAATGGCTGCCAGATTGAGTATCTTTGCCGGGTCTACCCTTGTCCATGGGTTGGAACCGACGGATACCTTGGTGCGGAAGCTGGAACGCGATAGCCCTATCGCATACGTAGCCTGCGGGTGCAGATAGTACGGGATAAATTTATTGAAACCTTCAAGCGGGCGATCCGTGATATCGAAGAAGATAGTTCCATCACGCTCTTCACTGCGCTCCCGAATGAGTTCGATGGCCTGCTGATGCCGATCCCAGAGCGGTGCCCATAGCTCTGCAACATATGGCTGGTCAAGAACCTCCTGCAAGGGCATCTCTGTGAGCGAAGGAATGATGCGCGGAACAAAAGTGGGGTCGAGCGTGGATTCGAGGATGGCAGTCAGCTTCATGGCGGGCGCAGCCATTTCTACGGCGGCCTCGGCGCTGTCGTATTTGGCACCGTCCACGATGTCGGCCCAGTGAATCAGTTCAGCCAGAGGCGTAATGTCAAAACCGAATTTTGTGCTGGCAATGTGCGCGATAAAGCTGGTGCAAGAGGTATAAGCGGCGTCGTAGAACTTGTGCGATCGGCAGCGCTCATCCTGAAGACACTCCTGATAGTGGGCAAAGTCCTCTGCGGTCAGGAAGGCGGAGAGATGATGATCGAACCACCAGGTAATGCGCGGCGAGGATGAATATTTGAAGTCAACAATGGCATTTTCGTCGCCGGTGAAGTCGCCTTCGTTGAAAAGGCTTCCGGCGCGATGGACAAGGCCGTGAAACTCGTATTCAGCCCAGGGCGTAATACACTCGCGATGAAAACGTGCAAAAAGAGAGGCGGAACAGGCTCCGTCAAAACATTTATCGTGATAAAAGACGCGTACGTTCACTTGAGTGTATCCCCTTGTTCAGCAATGTTTTTTGCATCTGTGCCAGAAAGACTTAGCATCAGGTCAACGGGGCTGTATGTCAAGTTTAAGTTCTTGGGAAAGTTGAGGCGGAAGCGCTGAGCATGAATATCTGGAAGCGGCTGGGCTGGACAGCAGTGTGGACGGCGGGGATTGTGGCTGTGCTGGTTGTGGTAGTGAGCATTGCAGGAACAGTGTGGCTGCATCGTGCAATGAAGGCCTCCCTGCCGCAACTGGATGGGCGCATTACGCTCGCAGGGCTGCATGCTCCGGTAACGGTTCGGCGCGACAGCCACGGAGTTCCGCAGATTGAAGCGGCCGATGAAGATGACCTCTTCACGGCGCAGGGATATGTGACAGCGCAGGATCGCATGTGGCAGATGGACATGATGCGCCGCAATGCTCGCGGAGAACTCTCAGAGGTGCTGGGCCGCTCCATGCTGCGAGAGGACATTATGCAGCGAACCCTGGGCTTGCGACGCGTGGCCGAGGGAGTGATTGCAAGGTCATCGCCGGAGGATTTGCGCATATTTGATGCTTATGCGCGGGGTGTGAATCTATTCCTGGAGCAGAATGCCAACCATCTTCCTGCAGAGTTTCGATTGCTGAATTACACGCCGCGCCGATGGGAGGCAGCAGATTCAATCTGTATCGCACTGACGATGGCCGAGTTGTTGGATACGCATTTTGATACCAAGTTTGCGCGCGAGGCAGTTGCGGCCAGACTGAAGAATGCAAAGCTGGAGGCGGACCTTTATCCGATAGGCTCGTGGCGGGACAGGATTCCGGGCCAGCCGCTGCCGGATTTGACCGCCCCGCAACCGGAGATTCCCGATGTGCCGCTGGATGAGAGCCAATCTAAGCTGACGGCACCGGATCTGCTGGAACTGCGTCAGGCGCTGGGTAAGGAGTGCGAGGAGTGCGCAAAGGGCTCGAACAACTGGGTATTGAGCGGCAAATTGACAGCAAGCGGAAAGCCGCTGCTCTCAAATGATATGCACCTCGACTTGTCAGAACCGGATATCTGGTTCATGGCAGGGTTGAGTGCGCCGGGCTATCATGTTGCCGGGGTGACGCTGCCGGGAGTTCCCATGGTCGTGGAAGGTCATAACGACCATGTGGCATGGGGGATAACGGCACTCTATGGCGATGTGCAGGATTTATATGTGGAGCAAACCAACGCGCAGGGGCAGTACCTTGCAGCGGATGGATGGAAGCCCATCGAGCGCAGTCATGAGACGATTCATGTTCGTTTTGGGACTGATGTTCCGCTCGATCTGGAGCAGACCGCGCATGGCCCGATTGTGACCACACTGCTGAAACATGAGAATCGCAAGATTGCACTGAAGTGGAATATCTACGACCCGGAGTTGCGATTCCATTTCCTTTACGATCTGAACCGTGCGGCGAACTGGACGGAGTTCCGCAAGGCTCTGGCGGATTGGTGGGCTCCGACGCAGAATCTGGTCTATGCCGACGATCAGGGACACATCGCGTATCAGGCGGTGGGACGGATTCCGCGAATACCGGCGGGATTGGTTTCAACTCCGATTACGGATGGAACGCATGAGTGGAAGGGCTATCTGACGCTCGATGAGATGCCGCACTCAGTGGACCCGCCGGATGGATTGTTGGCAACAGCAAATGCACGCGTAACAGCCGATGCGGCGGGAAACAATATTTCGCTGGATTGGGCTCCTCCCTATCGCGTGGAGCGGATTTATAAATCGCTGATTGGCCGCACCAAACTGACGCGCGCCGATATGCTTGCGCTTCAGGGGGATATTTACAGTGAGGTGGATCAGGAGCTTGGACATCGCTTTGCCTACGCGATTGATCACACGCCGAGCGCTGGTGACCGCTTGAAACAGGCAGCAGATTTGATGCGCAGTTGGGATGGGCAAGTAAGCGTGGAGGCAGCGGCTCCTTCAATTCTGGATCATGCGAAGAGGGCGCTGTGGCAGTTGATTCTGCGACCGAAGCTGGGCGACGACTGGCGCTTGTATAAGTGGAGCGAAGCAGGCTTTGCCGAAGAAGAAATTGTGATGCATGGCGGTAATGGCTGGGTTCCCAAAGAGTACAAGAACTGGGATGCGGTGCTGACAGCAGCCGTGGAGCAGGGGCTGAGGGATGGACACGCACCGCATGATTTGAGCAAGTGGAATTATGGAAGCTGGCACATGCTGACGGTGGAGAATCTGCTCTACAGCCAGGTGCCGTGGCTGAAAGGTCTGGCGGGAGTGCATGAGGTTCCCTACCCCGGCAGTCCGACGACGGTGAAGGCTGCGGCTCCGGGCTTTGGCGCCTCGCAGCGCTTTACGATGGACTGGAGCGATGTGGATGGCTCGACAGAAAATATTACGATGGGGGAAAGCAGCAATCCGTTCAGCGCTTTCTTCAAGGATCAGTTTGAGGATTGGCTGGCGGTGAAGACTTATGCATTGCCGTTTAGTTCTCAGGCAGTGCAAAGGGCTACGCAGCATACCCTGCGGTTGGAACCATAATTTGCGTCAAGGAAGACAAGTGGACAAGCAAAGCATAAGCAGAACGGCAACCGCACCAAAGGATTATGGCGCGCTGCTGCTCCCTTCCCTGGCAATTCTTGCAACGGTTGCTGTTGCACTTCTGGTGATCTATCGTCGCGGACCATCCAATGGACACGATTTTGTTTTTCATCTGACCAGTTGGATGGATGCGCTCGATAGCTGGCGGCAGGGAAATCTGTATCCGCAATGGGCCGCAAGTGCAAATTTTGGCGCAGGCGAGCCGCGGTTTGTTTACTATCCTCCGCTGACGTGGATGGCAGGAGCAGCACTGGGCGCGGTGATGCCGTGGCAGTGGGTTCCACTGGCGCTGACTGCACTGATTCTCGCGTTGTGCGGTCTGGCGGCCTTCTGCTTTGCGCGGGAGTGGCTGCCGCGCGAAGCTGCAACCCTGACGGCAGTGCTGTTTATTGCCAATCCCTATTTCATCTTCAATGCTTATGAACGAACAGCTTATGGAGAGTTGACGGGGGCTGCGTTTTTGCCTCTGATTCTTTTGTTTGCAGTGGGAGAAAGGACTTCGCTGCTGGGTTTGACGCTCTCGGTTGCGGGAGTGTGGTTTACGAATGCTCCGGCAGCGCTGATGGCGAGCTATCTGCTGCTGTTTGTCGGCATCTTCTCCTCCTTCTGGAATAGGTCGTGGAACCCGCTGGTGCGCGCCGTTGAAGGAGGCGCAGTTGGCGCTGGACTGGCTGGCTTGTATCTTGTGCCTGCGATTCGATTGCAACGCTGGGTGGATATTCGCCAGGCCCTCGACGATGGAATGCGGATCAGGGATAGCTGGCTCTTTGAGCATACGGGCCAGTGGTTTCATGATGCCGTGTTGAGGACTGCATCGTGGATCGCAGTCTGTGTGCTGGGAGCGGGGTTGCTTGCTGCACTGCTGCTGTGGCTGCTGGAGCGCAGGAAGCAACAACTGCCGATGAAACTGCGTCCGATCTTTGATTGTGCGGTGGTTGTCCTCTGCGGGATTACGCTGCTGCAATTTCCCGTAAGCGCGATGGTGTGGCGATTGCCGAAGCTGGAGTTTTTGCAGTTCCCCTGGCGATGGATACTGGTAGCAAGCCTGCTCACTTCCCTTCTGCTGTCTGCGCTCTGCTATCGCCTGGGAGTGTTGCGCCGGTGGTTCGCGTGGGTGCTGATTCTGGGAATGGTGAGCGTTGTTGCTATCCATTGCGAACGCCACTTCTATCAGTTCAGTGACGACGATGATGCAGTCAGTACGCAGGTGGAGCAACATCAAACAGGCGTCGGAGTTGCAGGAACGGATGAATACACCGCGATGGAAGCCAACAACGACATTATGCAGATGGGAATGCCGGTGGCAAGGGTTCTGCTATCTGCCAGAGACGAAACAGCCCGCGCCATGCCGCTTCTGGCAGATGGGAATATGCAGTATCCGCAGTGGAAGGCGGATACTAAACGAGAAATTCCTGCGCGCGTGAGGGTTTTGCAGTGGACGAGCGAAGAGCACCTTCTGAGCATTCAGTCGGAAGAACCTGGTTGGGCTGTGCTGCGCCTAAGAGAGTTCCCGGCCTGGCGGGTGACGGTGAATGGCAGGCCCGCCAAACTGGCTCACCGCGCAGATGGACTGCTGGCCGTAGCTGTGGGCAAGGACAGGGCGCAGATAGCCGTCAACTGGCAGAGGCCGATGGCCGGATGGGTGGGGCTGGGGCTTAGTCTGGCTTCGCTGGGGGTTTTGCTGCTCTTGCTGGCCCTGCGAAGGACGTCACAGGCATTTGAGCGTGGAGTCCAGTAGAATATCTCTCAAATGTCCGTTGACGTGAAATCGCTCATTCAGGAGGGCGCAGCCCTCACCGACAAGGCTCTCGAAGAGCTTTTGCAGCCGGTTACGGTTGTGCCGGAGTCCATCCACAAGGCCATGCGCCACAGCACCTTTGCAGGCGGCAAGCGACTGCGGCCCGTGCTGGCCTATCAGGCGGCGTCGCTGTTCTCTGACACGCTGCCAGTTGGCATTGAGCGGCTGGGAGCGGCCATTGAGATGCTGCACACCTACTCGCTGATTCATGACGATCTGCCCGCGCTGGATAATGACGACCTGCGTCGCGGTAAGCCCACCTGCCATGTGGCCTACGGCGAGGCAATTGCGATTCTTGCCGGGGATGCGCTGCAAACCTACGCCTATGAGATTCTTGCTGGTCTGGCCTGCCCGCCCGCCGCAACGGTTGAGATTATCCGGCTGATTGCAAATGCTACGGGAACCGTCGAAGGGATGATTGGCGGACAGGTTCTCGACATTGAGAGCGAGGGCAAAAAGCCAACAGCGGAACTGGTCCACGCGATTCATCGCGCCAAGACCGGAGCTCTGATTCGCGTGGCGATCGTTGCAGGCGGTGTCTATGCCGGGGCAAGGGCTGAGGATGCAAAGCATCTGGACAGCTTTGGACGCAAGGCCGGACTGGCCTTCCAGATTGTGGATGATGTGCTGGATTTGACGCAGGATTCCGCACATCTTGGCAAGACGGCGGGCAAGGATATGGCCAGCGATAAGGCTACATGGCCAGCGGTCTACGGGATTGAACAATCCATGAAGGATGCGGAGCGGTTGATTGACGAGGCCTTTGCGGAGATTGAACCGTACGGGCTTCGCGGGGAACGTCTGAAGGCAATTGCCAGATTTTTTGTGGATAGAAAAAACTAAAGCTGCTGCTTGAGATTTGTACTATCCCACTTCTCAGAATCGAGAAGTGGGGCACCCGATTTGTTTCTCATTCAAATTTTAACGATTGGTGACTTTGGCGATGAGGGTTCGCAGTTGCTCGCCACGATCAGCAAAGTCGTGGACAACCTGCTCGGCCCTGTCCAGCGCCTGCTGCGCGTTGCCGATAAAGGCTGGCAGATCGCACCACCAGCGGCTGACCGTATCCGGGTCTTCAAGGAGCGCAAAGGCTGTCCCTACAGCCGCTACTGCTACGCCCGCCTTGCGCTTGCCCGTCAGCAGGAGTCCGGCACTTGCTGCTAAAGCCACCACAGCCATGATGCGAAAGGGCGGTGCGCTGTGGGAGTCTGCACTTTTTTGCGGGAGTGCGAGGGCAACTTGCTGGGTGTTTTCGGAATCGCTCATGTTGCTCAATCCTGTCTGTGTTGCTGGCTAGTCGAGATCGAAGACGCGCAGAGGCTTTTCGTCGGGTGCATCCTTGGCCTTGCGCAGAGCCTCGGCGAACTTCTTTTCAAGAAGGTCTTCCTTGTTCCGCTCGGCAGCGACCGATTGCGCAAAGATGGAGTCGCGACGCTCGTCGCTCTCGCGCAGGGCTTTGGCGGCTGCTTCCATGTCCTCAAAGGTGCGCTTGCGAGGCGCAGAAACGTGGCTGAGGACGGTGCGCGAGTCCGCGTCAATGGTGAGCATGGCACCACAGTCGGGACACGCTACTTCAAAGGTGGATTGCTGCTTCTTGGCCATAACCGTTAGAGCCATTGTAGGCCGGATTTAAGGCTCTGGCGAGGGGTTATAACGTGAAGAATTTATGGCCCGGCTTGCTACCGCCAGCTTCCCGGATGATTTCGTCGGTCAGTTCCAGACCATAGCGAGCAAAGAAGCAGCCGTGCCCGATAAGGCGCTCCTGTAAATCTCCATGAGGATAGAGAGCCTCTGTCAGCGTGGTGGCGTGACGACGAATGGCCGTCTCCTTTTCCAAAACATGATTTGCGGCCAGACGGCGCATGCGGCCCATCTGGTAACGCATTTTATTGGCAGAGTTCTGCGCGCTCTGACCAAGAGTTTCGCTGATGCGGCTCATCCATTCCGTAAGAGCGGCCAACTCCGCATCAAGTGCGTTTCCGGCACTGGCGATGAGTTGCTTGCCCTCGACCGGAATGCTGCGAGCAGCCAGTCGTTGGGCTAAATCCTGATCGCCCGTGGCAAATAAATCCTCCGGCTGGAGTTGGTATTTTACGAGCAGTTCTGCAACGGACGGCTCAATGATTGTGGCAGAAAGGCGTGGCTGGATAGGAGTGGTGCGGCCCAGAATCCGTGTGAAGAGAACCTGCGACTGCGCGTAGTAGGCCACCTCTGCAGGGCCACCAAGATAAAGCGTGGTGGGCAGAATTGCATCCTGAAAGACCGGGCGCAGAAGTGCGGAGGGCGAGATGCGCTCCGGCGTTTCTGCCAGAATCGCCAGCAACTCATCGCTGGTGTGCGTGGCGGAGCCGGATTGCCAGCTTCCATCCGGGTTGTGCTTAAGAGCAAGCCTTGCGCCTGTATTTTCCTCCAGCAGGAAAAGTAGGCTGGTGCGCTCGGTGACCAGCACCTGCGAGTGAAGCCCGGCGGCGGCTAGTTCCCTGTCGCGCTCGCGAAGGGCGGCGTTGAGTTCGTCAGCCCGCTCAATGGCTGCACTAAGGACGGTGGCACCAAGGCGATGGGCTTCGCGGGTGGAGGGATCAAGCGTGACCAGACCGTGCGTGGCGAAGATGCCTGCCATCAGTTCCGCGAAGGCTCCGGCAAAGGTCGCTCCGGGACGATACGCGTGCAGGAGCAACTCGCTGAAATCAGAGTAGCCGCAGAGGTCGGAGGCCTCTTCCGTAAGTGCAGCGATACTCTCGTCAAAGACCACTCCGCCAACCGGAACAGCGTTCTCAGGCGTCTGCGCATAAGTTAGTCGCTTGAGTTCACTACGGGCAGGCAGGGTGATGTGATTGATCTCTACGAAGTCGTGGTCTTCGCTGGCCAGCCAGAAGATGGGGATAGTGGGGTTGCCTGCGTTGGTGGCCTCCGCTGCACGATGGATGGCTCCGGCCGCCTTGAATACGGTGAAGAGTGGGCCGCCAAAGAGCGCCACCTGCTGGCCGCTGACGACGGCCTGTGCGCCATTGCGTAGCTTCTCAATCCGTCCAAGAGCAAGAGGCTGGGTGTTTTGCGAGCGAAGCATTGCTGCTAACTCTTCGCGGTGCGGAGTGGCGATTTGCGTCTGCTGCCATGCCGTTGAGGTAACTGGTGCTGCGTAGAAGGAAGCGAGAGCAGGGTCAGCGTCACAGTATCGCGAAAAGATTGCGTGCAGCCGGGGAATCACCTGAATTGGGTTGCACTCTGCTTTCACTTCGCTCTTCCTGACCTCGTATGCTGATGCGGAATCATCCGCTCTAAAGAATTAGTTTCTCATGCGCGTAATCAATGGATGACAAGAAGATAGTTTTCGATTCATAGCTCCTGCCGTTTGTATGGGGAATATCGCCAAAAACAGACGCAATAGCGTGTCAGAGGCTGGTGCAGGATGCTAACGTAAAAGAGAACTCCGAGCAGAGAAAGGATTGCACGATGGCAGGAATCAGGAAGGCCGCAACAAAGAAGAGCACCGTCAAGACAGTCACTAAAACATCGCCAATAACTACAAAGGCACTCAAGATAGCCCGCCCCAAAGCAGCAAAGGCAGAAGTAAAAAAAGGCATGAAGTCCGGCAAAAGCAAGGTCGCATCCCTGATTCAGTCCGTAGTGGCGTATACCGGACCGATGTTCCGCGTGACAACCGATACGGTTCTGGAACCGAGTGGGCGCACCTCTGTCCGCGATGTTATCCGGCATAACGGTTCTGTGGTGATTCTGGCAACAGATGCAGGCAAGAAAAAAAACGATCCATGGGTTGTGATGGAACGGCAGTATCGCTACGCCGCAGGAGATTTTTTGTGGGAACTGCCCGCCGGAAAGCTCGATCCGGGCGAAGAGGCACTGACCGGCGCCAAGCGCGAACTGGCAGAAGAAACCGGCTATCAGGCAAAAAAATGGAAGAGCATGGTGAACTACTTCGCCAGTCCCGGATTCATGGGAGAAAAGATGTACATCTTTCACGCCGAAGGACTTGTGGCCGGAGAAGCACACCCGGAAGAGGATGAGGCAATTGACTTCCGCCTGGTCAAACTCAGCGAGGTTCTGGAATGGATTGATAAAGGTCGGATTCTGGACGGGAAAACAATGGTCGGCGTGATGCTCTATGCGCGGAAGCTGGGGCTGAGGCCGTAAGTCCAATCCCATCAAGGACAAAAGAAGAGCAACCCGCTTTCCGGTACGAAAGTAATTTAGAAAGTTGACCTGGCCGGATAACTCGAAGGCAGAATCGTGCGTCCTAACACTCAAGGCCGAGAGGCTGTAAGGGTTTGCTGTTGAAAAACACAGCCCAATGAACGCAAAGGATGGTCAAAGAGCACGTGAGCCAGCACAAAGGAACAGTGAAGTGGTTTAACAACGCCAAGGGCTTCGGCTTTATTGGCAGAGAAGATGGGCCGGACGTCTTCGTCCATTACAGCGCCATCCAGAATGATGGCTACAAAAGCCTGAAAGAGGGCGATCAAGTCGAGTTCGACATCGTTGAGGGCACAAAAGGCCCGCAAGCAGATGCAGTGCAACGACTTGGAAGTGCCACCTCTTCCAACGCAGCCTGACCCAGCAACCACTTCTTCAAGATGGGGTAGTATCCGATACTACGGGACACAACGATTCCCAGATCTGCGATGGCCCATGAGGAACTACCCCTGCAAATAGAAAGTACCTGACGAACCCCTTCCCCAGAACAGATGGGCCTGAGCATACCTCAGGCCCATCTGATTTTTCGGCTGTTTTGGATGGATTACGAAGTGAGGATGAAATTTTCATAGGCAGACCGCCCAAAAGGCCTTAGAATTCTCGCACTGTGAGCTTACTGGATAATCCGACCGAATACGTTGAAGACGGCAGCACTACGGAGAAGGAAGACAAATTCCGTACCGTAAGGGCTGCTCTGTTGGCTGTCGCACTGGTTGTACTGGCGATAGGCATTTACATCTACTTTGGCCAGAGGCCGCCGGTTGCCAGCGGAGAACTGGTGCAGGTGGTGGTGCATCCGGTTCATACGATTACACGACTGAAGGATGCGGCAGGGTTCGAGGGGCCGGAGATTGAATTTGACCAGCAATTGATGCTGGGCCGGATCAAGGTCACAAACCAAAGCAAAAATCCTCTGGTCATCAGCGCACTGGAGGCTCGTGCCACATTTGACGATGGGCCGCACAGCAGCGAGGCTGCCGGAAGAGGCGATTTCGACCGGCTGTTTGTGGCTTATCCCTCAATTGCGAACCTGAAGGGAACACCGCTCTGGGTTGAACAGGCGATTGAACCGGGACAGACGGCAGAGGGATGGGTTGCAGCACAGTTCCACGTTACGCAGGAACAGTGGGCCAGGAGGAAGGATACACAGTTTGTCGTGTCCCTTCGCTACCAGAAGAGCTTGCAGTTGCCAGCGCCGCCTTCGATACCGGAACAGTAGATAGGGAAGGTTCTTATGACAAAAAAGCCCAGCATTGCAGCGGGGCTTTTTCATGATCCGTTCCAGCAACTACGGGATCGTGGCAGGGACAGGCGCGTTCTTCGGTGTCGAGATGTAACCGGTGATGCCCTTCTTGCTGTCAACGGAGTTAACCACCAGTTCATACAACAGGCGATCCTTGCCGGTGTAGAACTGAACCGGCTCGTTAAGGTTCTTGTCCTTCTTCTCGATCTTCTTGTCGTCGGCATAGACGTCCAAAGTGAACTTGCTCTTCTTCGGATCGGCCTTCTTCAACTCAAGCGTGACGGTCGAGACCGGCTTCTTTTGTCCCTTGGCTAAGGTGAACTCGTAGTAGTTGCGATCGCCCTTGTGCTTGAGAATCTCAAGCTCGTCGTGGTTGCGGGCAATCAGGCCGCTGTGAATGCCAAGGTCGCCCTGCATGGACTGCATCTGGCTGATGGCACCCTGCAGGTCGCTCTGGGTTTTGGCGACATCGGTTTTGACTCCGCCGACATCGGTCTTGACGCTGGAAACCTCACTGGAGACCGCACCAATCTGCTTCTCATTTTTCTGCTGGGCCGTGGCAAGCTTGCTGGTGTCAGATGCTTCCTGGGTCAGAATCGCCTGAGCCTTGGCTTCCATCTGGCGCTGCGTCATGCCGACGCTCTCGCCAAGAGTTTCACTGGCGACTTTGAGGCGGGCATTAGTTTCGCGCAATTCGCCTTTGAGTTGGGTGTTTTCATCGCCGAGACTCTTCGCCGTCTGCTCCTGCGTGGCGAGGCGTCCCGACAGAGTGTAGCTCCAGACGAGTCCGCCCAGCGCGGCAAGGATGGCTACAACAAGAGCGCCAATTACGACTGGCGACAGGGAGTGGGAGTGATTTTGATTTTCGATTTCAGCCATTTGGGTTACTTCTCCTTATATGGGATTTCGCAGGCATCCCTGCCTGCAACTGACCCGTTCCCGTTCAGGCCCCGCAGAACGCGTTACCTGTTGAAAAGAAAACCGTAAAAGATTGAGCTGCATATTGCAACGTATTCGATGCAATATGCAGTACGGCTGCACCAAGGGTAGAGATTGGCTGCGTGTATATCTGCATCCTTTGATACACAATCAATACAATATATCTTCCATGAGCGAGAGAATTTTGATTTTTGGAGGGGGCATCATCGGCCTGAGCCTGGCCGTTGAGATGGCAGAATGCGGTAACAAAGTCCGCGTGCTGGAACGGGGGCGCGTAATGCAGGAGGCAAGTTGGGCCGCAGCCGGAATGCTGGCCGCGCTGGACCCTGAAAATCCCCTCCAGCTACAGGAACTAAGCAAAAAAAGCATTGCGCTGTGGCCGCGCTTTCGCGAGCGGTTGGAAGAGTTGAGCGGTAGAGCTGTTCCCTTTCGCACCTCGATTACGCTGCAAGGACCACGCGCCCGAATGCGGCTTGAAAAACGCGAGGGCAGGATTCTTTCCGCGGCAGAGGCTGCTGCCATTTGCCCGGGGCTGACGGCGGAGGCTCGCGAGGAGTATCTGCTGCTGGAGGAAAAAAGTCTCGATCCGAGAGATATTTGCGCTGCGCTGCCAAGAGCTGCCGTTGCCGCCGGAGTTGAGATTGTTGAGGGATGCGACGTAATCAGACTCCTCTCGGGCAACAATGGGGTTGAGACCGCGACCTCGCAAGGTAGCTTTGAGGCTGAGAAGGCTGTGGTAACCACCGGGGCGTGGGCCGCTGAACTGATGCCACCCGATTGCGAGCGGTTGGGCCTGGAGCCGCGCAAAGGGCACATCGTGACGGTTCGCCTGCCTGCGGGAGTAGCCCTGCCGGTGGTGATTCGCACGCCGGAGATTTATCTGGTTCCTCGCGGCGATGGCCGGGTGGTAATTGGGGCGACGGTTGAGCGCGATGGATTCAGCAAAGCGGTCAATCATGCCGTGATTTCAAGGCTGATTCAGGATGCAGCAATGATTTTCCCGGCAATTGGCGAAGCGGAGATAGTGGAAAGTTGGGTCGGGCTTCGCCCCGGAACAGCAGATGGATTGCCTGTTCTTGGGCGGATTGGGGAGAATTTATTTGTGGCCGCAGGCCATTATCGCAATGGAATTCTGCTCTCTCCGGCTACGGCTAAGGTGATGAGGGGGCTCCTGCTGGGGGAACCTGCGGGGATGAGGCTGGAGGATTTTTCACCCGAGCGGGGTGGATGTTAACCTCCATTGAGTGGAGAGATATACGCAGCACAAGAAATTGTCACCCCTGAATCCTGATTCAACCCTCCCGAGACGGCTGTCCGGAAGAACTGAAAAGTGACAATCCGGCAACTGCTGCGATATAAACGGGACACAGACAAAAACTGCTTTCCATCGCGGACGTGAGACGATTGCAGTTCGCTTCCATTGCTGTACCGATCCAATTTTGTTCAGGAGACGAGCATGTCGACCGCCGTTGCGTCGAAGGGTTTGGAGGGAATTGTCGCTGCCAACTCCAGCATATGTTGGATTGACGGGGATGCAGGAATTCTCTCGTACCGCGGAATTGACATTCACGAGTTGGCCACCAAATCCAACTTTGAGGAGACGACATATCTCCTTTGGAATGGCAAGCTGCCCAATGCCCAGGAGTTGAAGGAATTCTCTTCCCGTCTGGCCGAAGCCCGTACCATCAACCCGGCAATTCTCGAGATGTTGACGCAATTTCCGCGCAGCGCAACCCCGATGGAAGTTCTGCGGACAGCCGTCTCTGCCCTGAGCATGTATGACCAGGACGAAAGCTCGAACGATCATGACGCCAACGTCCGCAAAGGCTTCAAACTGACCTCGCAGGTTGCGATGATCGTTGCCTTCTACGACAGAATTCGCAAAAACCTGCCGATTGTTTATGCCGATCGCTCCCTGAGCCACGCCGGAAACTTCCTGAAGATGCTGACCGGGGAAAAGCCCAGCGAGACGGCCACCAAAACGTTGGACGTCGCACTGATTCTGCACGCGGATCACGAACTGAATGCCTCGACCTTTGCCGCGCGTGTCATTGCAGCGACTCTGTCGGACATCCACTCGGCTGTGACCGGGGCCATCGGAGCGCTGAAGGGACCGCTGCATGGCGGCGCCAATGAGGGCGTAATGCGGCTGCTCTACGCTATTGACAAGGAAGGCGCTGACCCGGTTGAGTACGTTCGCGCACTGCTGGCCCAGAAGAAGAAGGTGATGGGCTTTGGGCATCGCGTCTATACGACCGAAGACCCGCGCGCTACGCACCTGCGCAAGATGAGCGAGGCTCTGGGAATCTCATCGGGCAATCCGAAGTGGTTCAATATGTCGCGGGCCATTGAGCTGTTCATCAAGTCAGAGAAAAAGCTGAACGCAAATGTGGACTTCTACTCCGCTTCAACCTACACCACGCTTGGCATTGACATTGACCTGTTTACGCCGATTTTTGCCGTGAGCCGCATCGCTGGATGGGCCGCACACGTCATCGAGCAGTTGGATGACAATCGGCTGATCCGCCCACGCGCCGATTATCAGGGACCGGCCTATCCGGCGCCCTATATCCTGTTGGAAAACCGACCCTAAGCAATTGACTTTCATTCTGTTCAGGAGGGGCAGCGCCTGCGGGCACTGCCCTTCCATTTTGCACAGTTTTTGGTTCGAAAAAGTTGACAAATCTGCCACGTATATTTATACATAGATATGCATGTTTATACAGGCGCGGCTGTATCAGTGGCCGCGCTTGTCCTTTGATTGGAAGCAGTTTTGAAGCAGGAGCGTCACAATGCGATTCGCCGGTTAGTGGCCGGCAAGCCCATCCTGAATCAGGATGAGCTGCGCCGCAAGCTGATTCAGCGCGGCATTGACGTGACCCAGGCGACACTTTCCAGGGACATCCACGAGCTGAATCTGATGAAGGGGCCGAATGGCTATGCTCTTCCCGCAGCTCTTGCAGCAGAAGAAGAGGATGAGGATGTGCCGAGCCTTCAGGAGGTTCTCTACTCCTTTGGATTGAAGGTTCGCACGGCACAGAACCAGGTCATTCTGATTACCACCATAGGCGGCGCGCAGCCGGTAGCCGCTGCAATTGATAACGAGGAATATGAAGAGGTTCTGGGGACTCTGGCGGGAGATAACACCGTGTTGATTGTCTGCCCGGACCAACGGACTGCGAGCCAGTTACGGGCGCGGCTTGAGGCGATGATCGGATGACAATTCAGACAGCAGTGATGGGTGTGACGGGATATGCCGGAGCCGAACTGGCACGTTTGCTGGTGCATCATCCGCAGCTTGTGGCGAAGACTCCTGTCTTTGTTGGTCGCGTGGAGCAGGGCAAAAGCACACCGATTGCAGAGATTCATCCGCATCTGGCTGGCAGCGCGTTGCGGGATGCAAAGCAGGAGGCCTTTCGCTGGGAACTGCTCGCCGAACGCGGCGTAGAAGTTCTCTTTCTGGCAACTCCGCATGAACTTTCACGCGAGGTAGTGCCGGAGGCGCTCAAGCGCGGAATCAAAGTCATTGACCTGAGCGGAGCATGGCGGCTGGTCGAGGATAAAAATCGCGCGGTCTACAAGTTTGAAGATGAGGGTACGGCGGCAACCATTGAGACGCAGGCCGTGTCTGTGTACGGAATGCCGGAGTTGCATCGCGAAGCCATTCGCACAGCAAAGCTGATCGCGAATCCGGGCTGCTATGCAACCTCGGTAATTCTGGCGCTGAAGCCGCTGATTGCTGCCGGACTGGTAGATGTGGAACATGGCATCATCAGCGATTCCAAGAGCGGCGTAAGCGGCGCGGGCAAGGCTCCAACGGCAAAGACGCATTACATGGCGGCGTCGGATAACCTTTCGGCCTACAGGCTTTGGGGACATCGCCATACAGGAGAGTTGCTGGAGCAACTTGGCGTGGAAAGCGGGAAGATGATTTTTACGCCGCATCTGCTGCCGATTCCGCGCGGAATTCTCTCGACCATCTACCTGCGCTTCAAAAGTGCGCAGACAAAGGATGCGATTACGGAATCCTATCGCAGTTTCTATGCAGAGAGCCCGATGGTTCGGCTCTATACGCGGGAGTTGCCACAGATTCAGTATTCGGTGAATACGAATTATTGCGATATCGGATTCCAGATTGCGCCGGACGGCGAGCGCTGCATCGTTGTCAGTTGTCTGGACAACCTGCTGAAGGGCGCGGCGGGCCAGGCCGTCCAGAATTTGAATGTGTTGATGGGCTGGAAGGAATCGGAGGGCCTGGAATGAAGTTCGTAGTCAAGTTGGGCGGTGCCACTCTGCAAGATGCCGCGTTGCTGCGTCAGTGTGCTCACGCCATTACAGAGTTGGCACGAGGCGGCAACAGCGTCGCTGTGGTGCATGGCGGCGGTGTGCAACTGACCAAAACGCTGAAGCAGATGGGCAAGGAGAGCCAGTTCCTGAACGGCCTGCGTGTGACCGATGCGGAAACGCGTGATATTGCGCTGATGGTCTTTGCCGGTCAAGTGAACAAATCGCTTGTCGCCGCGCTGGGCGCAGAGGGTCAGCCTGCGATGGGAATGACGGGCGGCGATGGTCTCAGCTTTCGCGCTCGCAAAAAGCGGACAGTGCCGGACCTGGGATTTGTAGGCGAGATTGCTGCGAGCGATCCGCGCTGGATTGAAGGCATCTGGCAAATGGGCGGCGTTCCCGTCATGAGCAGCGTGGCGCTGGGATTTGATGGTGAGTACTACAACATCAACGCCGATGAAATGGCCGCTGCGGTTGCAACAAGTTGCAAGGCCGACGCGCTGGTCTTTTTGACTGACGTGCCGGGAGTGCGCGGTGCCGATGGCACTGTGATGCGCTGGCTGAGTGTGGATCAGATTGCAACGCTTGCGCAAACGGATGTAATCAGCGGTGGAATGCTGCCCAAACTGGCTGCATGTCGCGAGGCATTGCTGCACGGCGTTCGACGAGTACGCATCCTGCCGGCTGAAGTATCAAGCGCGCTGCCTGACTTGCTCAGTTCGCGCGTATCCCATGGAACAGAAGTGATGGTGGCCTAAGACAACGATGGAGAAGGAAATGAAACTGGATTCAATTCAAGCAGCAGAGTCAAAACTGTTGCTGCAAACCTACGAGCGCAACCCGATTCTCTTTACCGGGGGCGAGGGCGTTTACGTAATTGACGAGAAGGGTGAACGCTACCTCGATCTGCTCAGCGGCATCGGCGTGAATGCGCTTGGCTACAGCCACCCCGCAATCGTGAAGGCGATTGAGGAGCAGAGCAGAAAGCTCATCCATATCTCGAACCTGTACTACCACACCGGCCAGGCTGAGGTTGCGGTTCGCCTGACGGAGATGACGGGACTGGACCGCGCCTTCTTCTGCAACAGCGGGACTGAGGCATGGGAAGCAGCAATGAAGCTGGCTCGCGCTTACGCCGGAGTTCGCCGCTCTGAGGGTGCAACGCTGGGAACAAAATTCCTCGCGCTCGAAAACAGTTTCCATGGACGCACCTTTGGCGCTGTCTCGACGACGCACAAGGAAAAATATCGCGAGCCCTTTGCGCCGGTGGTGCCGGACGTGGAGTTCGTGCGCTTCGACGATGTGGAGGACCTGAAGGCACACTTCTCGACGGATGTCTGCGCGATTCTTGTTGAGGCTGTACAGGGCGAGGGTGGCGTGCGACCGCTTAGCGCAGAGTTCCTGAAGGCCGCCCGCGAACTAACCCACTCGACCGGAGCGCTGCTGATTGTTGATGAAATTCAGGCCGGTATGGGACGGACGGGAAAATGGTGCGCCTATCAACATTACGGCATCCAACCGGATGTGACCACTTTGGCAAAACCGATTGCCGGTGGCATTCCCATGGGCGTGATGCTTTGCACTGAAGAAGCTGCGCGCGCGATTCATGCCGGAATGCACGGGACAACCTTTGGCGGCGGCCCGCTGGCCTGCGCAGTTGCGATTGCAGTGCTCGACACCATCAAGAGCACGAATCTGCTGGCGTACGTCACGGAAACGGGCGACTACTTCCGCGAAAAGCTTTCGCAACTTGCCAAAAAACACGACGCAATTGTGGATGTGCGCGGCCTTGGATTGATGGTTGCCGCAGAACTCAACAGCGAGGAACTGGCAAAGACCTGCGTGGCCGAGATGCTGAAGCGGCACATTCTTATCAACTGTACCAGCGAGACGGTTCTGCGCTTTTTGCCGCCGTACATTCTGGAACGCAAACATGTTGACCAGGCGATTTCTGCACTGGACGAGATTCTTACAGAGCAATCCGGAACAAGCATTCTGAACAGTTCGGAAACAGAGAAGGAGGGTACAACCCTTGGCTAACTCAACCGTGATGGAAGCGAATCCCCTTTTTGTGGATATCGCAACCGATCCTGATATCGCAGTCGCAGCAGAAAGGATGGCTGGCGAAGACCTCTGCTCCATCTCTGATCTTTCGAGCGCAGAGGTTCGCGCCGTGTTGAAGATCGGCCACGCCGTCAAGCACAACCCGCAGGAGTTTCGCTGGGCGCTGGACGCAAAACAAATGGTGCTGATGTTCGAGAAAGCATCCTTGCGTACACGCCTTAGCTTTGAAACCGGCATCAACACGCTGGGTGGCAGTGCCATCTTTGTTGACCAGACGCAGTCACCGCTCGGCGAGCGCGAGTCTCTGGCCGACACGGCGCGCAATCTGGAGCGCTGGGCCAGCGTGCTGGTGCTGCGCACCTACGCGCACGACACCGTCACCGAGATTGCCAGCTATGCAAGCATTCCCGTCATCAATGCGCTCAGTGACTTCGAGCATCCCTGTCAGACGCTGGCCGACTTCATGACGCTCGAAGAGCACTACGGCTATTCAAAGGGTCTGAATTTTACCTACATCGGCGATGGCAACAACGTCTGCCACAGTCTGATGCTGACGGCGGCAAAGCTCGGCGTGAACTGCACCATTGCCACGCCGCGCGGCTACTCGCCCGATGTCGAAATTGTGGATATGGCGAAGGAGCTTTCCGTAGAAAACAACTGCGAGTTCAAGCTGACGCAGGATCCACACGCGGCAGTAGTAGAGGCCGACGCCATCTACACGGATGTGTGCACCAGCATGGGCTTTGAGCATGAGTCCACCAAGCGCGAGCCAATCTTCCGCCCCTATCAGGTGAATGAGGCTCTGATGGCAGAGGCGCGGCCGAATGCAGTCTTTATGCACTGCCTGCCCGCACGCCGCAATGCTGAGGTCACCGATGCCGTGATGGACGGCCCACAGTCGATCATCTTTGATCAGGCCGAAAATCGCTTGCACGCGCAGAAGGCGATACTGCTGCTGCTGCTTGGCGCAGTCCGAAATACACAGACAGCACGCGGCAAGAGCGGGACAACCTACTAGGCTGTCCCGCGAGGGCTAAAGCTGCGCCCTTTCAAAACATTTCGGCTCGACACATACGCTTTAAGCTACTAGCAACGAGTCACGAGCAGACAAACGCATCCATCAACTGAAAGGAAAGATTCGAATGGCGAAGAAAGTTGTACTGGCATACTCGGGAGGGCTTGATACCTCCATCATTATTCCGTGGCTCAACGAAAACTACGGTCTGGATGTAATTGCGATGATCGCCGATGTAGGTCAGGGCGATGACATGGACGAAGTGGTCAAGAAGGCCTACGCCACCGGCGCAAAGAAGGCGATTGTCTGCGATCTTCGCGAAGCGTTTTTGCGGGAGTATGTCTGGCCGATGGTCAGTTCCGGCGCGGTTTATGAAGGAAAGTATTTGCTGGGAACCTCGATTGCGCGGCCCATTATCGCCAAACAGCAGGTGCTGGTCGCACTCGCTGAGGGTGCCGAAGCCGTCGCGCATGGCTGCACCGGCAAGGGCAACGATCAGGTTCGCTTTGAGCACGCCTTTCAGGCGCTGGCACCCGAACTAAAGGTGATTGCGCCGTGGCGCGAGTGGAATCTGAAGTCCCGCGAGGATTGCCTCGATTACGCCGAAGCGCACAACGTTCCGGTCGAGCAGAGCCGCACCAAAATCTACAGCCGCGACCGCAACATCTGGCACATCTCGCACGAGGGCGGCGAACTGGAAGACGCAGGCAAAGCACCGCTCGATACCACTTGGGTCTGGACGAAGAGTCCCGCCGAGGCTCCCGACAAAACGGAACTGGTCGAGATTGGCTTCGAGCATGGCGCGCCGGTCAGCGTGAACGGAAAGACTCTCGCGCCAGTTGCGTTGCTTGAACTGCTCAACGAGATTGCTGCACGCAATGCTGTTGGCCGTATCGACATCGTCGAAAACCGCTTTGTGGGAATGAAGAGCCGTGGCATCTACGAGACTCCGGGCGGAACGCTCATCCTCGCCGCACATCGTGAACTGGAAGCGCTGACGCTGGAGCGCGAAGTCTCGCACTACAAGCAGGTAATTGCACTCAAGTATGCTGACCTGGTCTACAACGGCCTGTGGTTTACGCCGCTGCGCGAGGCAATTGACGCCTTCGTCGCCAATACGCAGAAGAATGTAACCGGCTCGGTGAAGCTCGCTCTCTACAAGGGCAATGTGAGCGTGGCGGAGCGCTCCAGCAAGTTCTCGCTCTTCTCCGATGAACTTTCTTCGTTCACCATGGGCGACAGCTACAACCAGAAGGATGCCGAGGGATTCATCCGCATTCTCGGTTTGCCTGCGCGCACACAGGCTCTGTTGAACAAGAAGCTGGAGGTAGCCAAGTGAAGATGTGGTCCGGGCGCTTTCGCGAGCCGCTCGATAGCCAATTCGAGCAGTGGCAGCGTTCGATTGTCTTTGACTGGCAGCTACTTCCTCAGGAGGTAGCTGCCAGCAAGGCCCATGCGCACGCTATTGCTGCTGCCGGAATTTTGACGCCAGAAGAGGTGGGCCGCATTACCGCTGCGCTCGACGAGATTGCGGCTACCTACTCCGGCGCGCGCGCCGCTGAGGTGCGCGACCATGCGACGGCAGAGGACATTCATCACTTTGTCGAGCTGGCTCTCTCTGAACGTGTCGGTGATTTGGGACTCAAGCTCCACACAGGCCGTAGCCGCAATGAGCAGATTGCGACGGATTTGCGACTCTACATCCGCGACGCGATTCACTCGCTGCGCGGCGAGCTTGTGGCGTGGGCTGAGGCACTATTAGCAAAGGCGAAGGCTTCCGGGACGACTGCGATGCCCTCCTATACGCACTTGCAGCGTGCAGAGCCGGTGCTGGTGGCGCATTGGTTGCAGGTTTACTTTGAGATGACACTGCGCGACCTTTCGCGATTGGCCGATTGTTCTGCGCGCTTGAATGTATGTCCGCTCGGTTCTGGTGCTGTGGCTGGCGCAACGCTGACGCTTGATCGCTCGATTGCATCCAAAGAATTAGGCATGACTGCGCCGACCGCGAACAGCATGGACGCAACCAGCGACCGGGACTTTGTACTGGAGTATTTGCAGGCGCTCACCGTTGCGGCGCTCCATGTGAGCCGGTTTGCGGAAGAGATTACGCTTTACGCGACGGCAGAGTTTGGATTTGTCGAACTTCCGGAGGCTTTTTCGACCGGATCGAGCGCAATGCCGCAGAAGAAGAATCCCGATTTGACGGAACTTGCTCGAGCCAAGGTTGGCCGCATCAACGGAGCGGCGCAGGCCGTGACACTGCTGGTCAAGGGGCTTCCGCTGGCCTATAACAAGGATTTGCAGGAGACGCAGGAGCCGGTCTTTGCAGCAACCCAGACAGCCTTGGGACTGTTTGCACTGCTGGCACCCTTTACGCAGGCGCTCAAATTCAACGAGACACGCATGAAGCTGGCCTGCGAGAATGGCTATCTGAATGCGATGGCGGCGGCGACCTATCTGGTCTACAAGGGAGTTCCCTTCCGCAAGGCGCATGAGAAAATTGGGAATGCAGTCCGGTATGCACTGGAAAAGGGCTGCGAACTCAATTCCCTCTCCCTTGCCGAGTTGAGGAAGTTTGGTGCAGAGTTTGAAGAGGATTTTTTTGCTGCCATCACGCTGGAGGCGACGCTCGATTGCCATAACGTAACCGGCGGCACGGCGCGAGTTCAGGTGGCTGCTGCACTTGATGCAGCAGAGGCACGACTGGCCGCTGCTAAATTGGGAGTCTGATGACAATGAACATTCGGAAGGCGCGTCTTGTGGATGCGTCTGAGATATTCGACCTGGTGAACAGCTTGAGCGGCGATGGCACGCTGATTAAGCGCGTCTTCCCGGAGATTTGCGAGAACATCCGCGACTTTACCGTGGCCGTCAGCGATACGGGAGTCTTTCTGGGCTGCGGTGCGCTGCATCTTTACGGGCCGCATCTGGCCGAGGTGCGCTCTATCGTGATGCGTCCGGCGGCCAAGGGCAAAGGCGCAGGCGGAAGAATTCTTCATGCGCTGCTCGAAGAGGCCGAGGAGCAGGGTGTGCAGTCGGTCTGCCTGTTCACACGCATTCCGGATTTCTTTTTCAAGTATGGATTTCGCGTGGTTGAGGATCGGACGGCGTTGCCGGATAAGATATTCAAGGATTGCCAGAGTTGCCCCAGACTCCATCGCTGCGATGAGGTTGCAATGGTTCGCGGCAAGCTGCCAAAGGTTTCCATTCTGGGGCCAAGGGGCGCGGCGCAGGAGTTGGTGAAGGTTACCGTATAGAGCCTTCCCCTGTGACTACATTCACTTTTGCAGATGCCGCGAAGCGTTGCGTTGCCTCCCCTCCCTCATAAAGTTGTCATCCCGCCGGGAGCAACGCAACCAGAGGGATATGCTGTTGAGGCCGAGCGCAGTGGATGAAAAGCAGATTCCTCCGCTTCGCTACGGAATGACAAGCAAACACGAAGGGCGGCAGATTTCTCTGCCGCCCTTCGTGTTTTTGCAATTGTTTACAGCGTTAGTCTGCCGGCTGGAAGTCGCGCAGGCTGTAGGCGCTGAGCGTCTTGATGTAGTTGCCACGGTCAAATTGCGACGGGTCGGGAGCAGACTTGCGGCTCAAGGAACCACGCATCTGATCGAGCGACTCGTACTCGTGCTCCTCAAGCCACTTCGCCAGATCGTCGGTGATGGTGCGCAGATGCTCGATGCCCTGAATGTGCAGGGCCGAGGCTACCATCGCAACATTTGCTCCAGCCATGATTGCCTTGATGGCATCAGAGGCTGAGTGAACGCCGCCGGTGATGGCAAGGTCAGCCTTCAACTGGCCGTAGAGAATGGCAACCCAGTGCAGACGGGTCGTCAACTCATCCGGACGCGAGAAGTGAAGGTGAGGTACTACCTCCAACGCCTCGATGTCGAAGTCAGGCTGATAGAAACGGTTGAAGAGAACCAGACCGTTGGCACCCGCCTCCACCAGACGCCCGGCAAGCCAGGGAATGCTGGTGTAAAAGGGCGATAATTTGACACTGACCGGAATGGTGACACTGCGGCGAACATCGCCGACCAGTTCCACAAGCCTGCGCTCGATGGTGGCCGGGTCGGTTTTGATATTGCTGGCCAGTGCATAAGTATTCAGTTCCAGAGCATCGGCACCGGCCTGCTGAATCTCACGGGCAAAGTGGGTCCAGCCGCCGGGTGTAGCGCCGTTGAGGCTGGCGCAGATGGGAATCTTGACTGCGGCCTTGGCTTCGCGAATCTGCTCGAGATAGGTCTCATGCACCTGGCGATAGCCGTGGTAGTCAGGCAGATAACCGAGCGACTCGGCGAAGGACTCTGTTCCCCGCGAGAGGTCGGCATCGAGCGCCTTGGACTCAAGAATCAACTGCTCCTCAAAGAGCGAGGTGAGAATGACTGCGCCTGCTCCGGAGTCCTCCATCCTGCGAAGGTTGGTGACGGACTCCGAAAGCGGTGTCGAAGAGACCACCAGCGGTGAACTCAGCTTAAGACCGAGATATTTGGTTTCGAGCGATGCCATGGCTTACTCGGCTCCTTTGGTTTTTGCGACCGCTTCCTCGACCTTTGCCGGGGGAGCGATGTTTGGAGTTTCCGAACGGCCCGGCATGACTGCCCGGGCGGAGTATACGCGCCACTGGCGCTCGACATCATCCTGCGCTTCGGCCAGAAGCTTCTTAGCCAGTTCCGGATTGCTCCTTGCCAGCATGGTGTAACGAGCCTCGCGATAGCTGTACTCCTTGAGCGCGATAGAAGGCGCCTTGGAGTCAAGCAGGAAGGGATTCTTGCCCTCTTCGCGCAGGCTGGGGTTGTAGCGCATCAGCGGCCAGTAGCCGGACTGTACAGCAAGCTTCTGCTGGTCGAGTCCATGCTTGAGGTCGTAACCGTGGGCAATGCAGTGGCTGTAGGCCAGAATGAGCGCGGGGCCGTCGTGCGCCTCGGCCTCCTGCAGGGCCTTGATGGTGTGGGTGTCATTGGCTCCGAGAGAGACCGTTGCGACGTAGACGTAGCCGTAGCTGACTGCCTCCATCACAATGTCCTTCTTGCTGACACTCTTGCCGCCGGCAGCAAACTTTGCCACTGCGCCGCGAGGTGTCGCCTTGGAGGCCTGACCGCCGGTATTCGAGTAAACCTCGGTGTCAAGAACCAGAACCTTGACGTTCTTGCCGGAGCCGAGAACGTGATCCAGACCGCCGAAGCCGATGTCAAAGGCCCATCCGTCGCCGCCGAGAATCCAGACGCTCTTGCGAACGAGGGCGTCGGCAACCGAGTTCAGGCTGCGGGCATCGGCTGAATCAATCTTGGCCAGCTTCTCGCGGACTGTCTTGATGCGGTCGCGCTGTTCGTTGATTTCAGCCTCGGTCTTCTGCGATGCGTTCAGAACTGCTGTAACCAGATCGTCGCCAAGCTGAGCTGCAAACTTCGGCAGCAGCATCTCGGCATAGCCACGCTGGTGATCCACAGCAAGGCGCATTCCCAGACCGAATTCCGCATTGTCCTCGAAGAGCGAGTTAGACCATGTTGGACCGCGACCGGCCTTGTTGACGGCGTATGGAGTGGTAGGCAGGTTGCCGCCGTAGATGGAGGAGCATCCCGTCGCATTCGCGATGTAGAGGCGGTCGCCAAAGAGCTGAGTGAGCAGCTTGACATAAGGCGTTTCGCCGCAACCCGCGCAGGCGCCGGAGAACTCAAAGAGCGGCTGGAGCAATTGCACATCCTTTACCTGATTGTGGTTGATGGTGTTGCGATCCACCTCAGGCAGGTCAAGGAAGAAGTTCCAGTTGTCGCGCTCGTTGGCGCGCAGCGGAGCCTGTTCGGACATGTTGATGGCCTTGCGGCTGGCATCGGACTTGCTCTTTGCAGGGCAGACCTCGACGCAGAGCGTGCAGCCTGTGCAATCTTCCGGCGCTACCTGCAGGGTGTAGGCATCGTTCTCGAAGTTCTTCCACTTGGGCTTGGCGCTCTTAAAGGTGGAGGGAGCCGCGGAGAGCTTGTCTGCGGAGTAAATCTTGGCACGGATGACACCATGCGGGCAGACCAGCGAACACTTGCCGCACTGGATGCAAAGATCCTTGTCCCATACCGGGATGAAGGAGGAGATGTTGCGTTTCTCCCACTGCGTGGTTGCAGTCGGGAAGGTCCCACCGGCGGGAAGCGCACTGACCGGCAGCAGATCGCCCTTGCCGCTGGCAATCTTGCCGAGGACGTTGCGAACGAACTCTGGTGCGCCGGCAGGGATTGCCGGAACCAGATCGAAGCTGGAGTTGGCTGCGGCCGGGATGGTCACCTTCTCAAGATGTGCAAGAGCAGCATCCACAGCGGCAAAGTTCTGATTCACGACTGCATCGCCGCGCTTGCCGTAGGTCTTCTTGATGGCCTTCTTGATCTGGTCAATGGCCTCCTGACGGGGCAGAACACCGGAGATGGCAAAGAAGCAGGTCTGCATGATGGTGTTGATGCGATTTCCCATGCCGGTCTTGCGGGCTACGGCGTCGCCATCAATCACGTAGAACTGAATTTTCTTGTTGATGAGCTGCTTTTGAATGGCGCGCGGCAGTTTATCCCAGATTTCGCTGGCACCGAAGGGCGTATTCAGAAGGAACACCGCCTCAGGCGCGGCTGCTTCGAGGACATCAAGGCTCTCAAGGAATGTGAACTGGTGACAGGCAATGAAGTTCGCCTTGGTGATGAGGTAGGTGGAGCGAATCGGCTGAGGCCCAAAGCGCAGATGCGAGGTGGTGATGGAGCCGGACTTCTTGGAGTCGTACACAAAGTAGCCCTGCGCGTAACTGGGCGTGTTGGCACCGATGATCTTGATGGAGTTTTTGTTGGCGCCGACGGTTCCATCCGAGCCGAGTCCGTAGAAGAGTGCGCGAACCGTGCTGGGGTCTTCCGTAGAGAAGTCGGGATCGTAGCTCAGGCTGGTGAAGGTGACATCGTCCTCAATACCGATGGTGAAGTGATTCTTCGGGGAGGGCTTGCTCAGTTCGTCAAAGATACCCTTCACCATGGCAGGCGTGAACTCCTTGGAGCTCAGGCCATACCGTCCGCCGAAGATCTTCGGCTGGGCTGCAAATTTAGTTTGTCCAGAGGAGAAGGACTCGCTGAAGGCGGTAATCAGGTCTTGATAAAGAGGCTCGCCGAGTGCTCCCGGCTCCTTGGTACGGTCAAGAACCGAAATGCTCTTGACACTGGCGGGAATTGCACTGAGCAGTGCGCTGGCATCGAAGGGGCGATAGAGGCGGACGCGAACCAGACCGACCTTTTCGCCGGCAGCATTAAGTTTGTCAACGGTCTCTTCCACAGCACCAACACCGGAACCCATCAGCACGATCACACGATCGGCATCCGGCGCGCCGTAGTACTCAAAGAGCTTGTAGGCGCGGCCCGTCTGCTTGGCAAAGCGATCCATGATGCCCTGCACAATCGCGGGAACGGCTTCGTAATACTTGTTGCAGGCTTCACGAGCCTGGAAGAATACGTCGGGATTCTGAGCTGTGCCGCGCAGGATGGGGCGGTCGGGACTGAGTGCGCTGGTGCGATGCGCGATTACGGTCTTCTCGTCGAGCAGGGCCAGGATAGTCTCGTCGGTAATACCGAAGATCTTGCCGACCTCGTGCGAGGTGCGAAAGCCATCAAAGAAGTGAATGAACGGCACGTGGGATTCGAGAGTTGCAATGTGCGCGACGAGGGCCAGATCAGCGGCCTCCTGCACGGAATTCGAGCAGAGCATGGCCCATCCGGTAGTGCGGCAGGCCATCACATCCGAGTGATCGCCAAAGATGGACAGCGCATGAGTAGCCAGCGTACGAGCGGTTACATGCATGACATTGCTGGTTAGCTCACCGGCAATTTTGAACATGTTGGGAATCATCAGCAACAGGCCCTGCGATGCAGTAAAGGTAGTGCTGAATGCACCGGCCTGCAAGGCTCCATGCATAGTGCCTGCGGCGCCGCCTTCGCTCTGTAGCTCCTCGACCAGAGGAACCGAACCCCAGATATTCTTCTTTCCTTCAGAACTCCACTGATCGGCCCACTCGGCCATGGGAGAGGAAGGAGTGATGGGGTAAATGGCGACGACCTCCGCCAACCGGTAAGCTACGGATGCAGCGGCTTCATTTGCATCCAGAATGACTATTGGTTGCTGCTCGCTCATAACTGACTGTTCTCCTGCGCCTGAGGTGGTCCTTGACGTGCAAGGCCCCGTTTTGACGCGAACTTCGACTCGTCAAGTCTCATGGATGGCACAGGGTCGGTGCTGTGACGTTAGACACAGGGGGTCAGCCGTATACCGCAGTACGGCATTAATAAGTCCTTATCGGAAGAAGAGAACAATGCAGATTTCGCGTTCCCTGCACAACTCTTTGCAGGGAAACATCTCAAAAGGAAGCTGCACGGCACGGCAAAAGCAGGCTTTAATTCAAAGAAACCCAACTGCATCCACCTGTAGAAAGCGCTCCCGGAGTAAGAGTGAGCTTTTTGTTCTGGCCAGCAACGAGAGAGATGGCAGAGGTGGAGCCGTCAATCGTTTGCCCGGAGACCGGCGCAAGAGTGACCGCATTACTGCCACTGCCAGCCGTAATGGACCAGACACTCGATTCAAAGCCGAGACAGTTCGGCAAGGCGAGCGAGACTGCATTGCTCGCGTTATTTGCGACGAGATTGCTGTCGGCTGCTGTCATTTGATAGGCGACAGCGCTGGTTGTGTTCGGATTTGCAGCCGTCGAGCCGTAGAGCATCAAATAGGCATTGCTGGCGTAGGTGGCTAGCAGATTTTGGCCTGTCTGCGATGGATGCACCCCATCAAGGAAGTATGTGGTGCTGGCATAGGCTCCGTCGGCACAGAGATTGGGGTCAGAACAGGTAACCACACCATCGGCAAAGTTTTTCCAGTTGGCGCGAATGTAGGTATTCAGAGCGTCCTTGGTGTTGTCATAATTGTCGGTTGCGCTCAACTCTTCGAAGACAATCACCTTGTAGCCATTGGCTTTGTCTGCTTTTGCTGCTGCGGCAAGATCTGACGAGCAAAGAGCCGCTGAGCCGCCGCCGAACAGCACATCATTCACGCAGGCCCATATATAAACCGTGTTGCGTGACGCGCCTGATGCGTACTCGGAGAGCGTATTGGGAGGATCAAATATCTTAAGTTGATCCAGTAGATATCCGGCCACCGCATTGTTGTAGAGGTTGTAGGTTCGTCCCAGGCTTAAAAGATTTGGCCATGTATTATCTCCCGGATTCGCCGTAGGATTGGAGCGGGAATCGCCTGAGACGGCAACCGTTTCAACAGTAGAGTTATTCGGTTTCCACTGTGGCACGCCAAACAGGATACCGTTTGCCAGATCAAAGTTCGCCATCGTCATCACCTGAGCCGGGGTAAGCTGAGAGGAGTAGATGCGCATAGATCGCAAATAACCCCATAGGCCACAGTAGTTTGTTGCGCACCCTACCCAGGGCTTCCCTATATAGAGATTGCCCAGTGCAATATTGCCCGGAAGCGCACCCCGCGCGATGTAGGATGGCTCGGTTCCATCAATATAAACGTGGTTATTGGCCAACGTGGAGGCGTCGTAAACATATGTGAAGACGTGGCACGACCCATCGGGAGAAATAGCGCTGGCGATCTTCATATATTGGGAGGCATTTGAACTTCCCATCAAAGGTGCCCAGGACAGGGAGTTATAGGGTGCCGCGTAGTTTCCCAGCGACAGGACAATGCCGGAGGAGTTGTCACTGGTAAGAAAATCGGCATTTATATACCCGTGGGAGGCATACCCCTGATCGGGAACCGCGCACAACTCAAAAGAAAAGGTCTGGCCATTTGCAGCAGCACTGGGTAACCGGAAATAAGAGCCCTGCGTGGCCGGGGAGAAATAAAGTCCTTTCGCGCTACAGGTGGGAGGATTACTGTTGCTGGCAAGCGAGACACTGTTGCCGTTGCCCGACCAATCCGTAATGGTCGTGGTCCCGGAGGCTGCGCATTCGGAAAAGTTGTAATAAAGAATCTGCGACGGAACCGAACCAAGGGTCGAGGTGCAACTCATCTGCCCATCTGCGCCGCCACAGGCGGGACTGGCACCCTCTGCACTCCCATCCGAGATTGCTGCAAGGGAGGCCGCGTTGATTCCGCGCGGCTGAGTTGCGACGAGTTGAGCAAGACAGGAGTGAACCGTCAAAAAAAACAGAACAGACAGGATTCTCTTCACAAAAGTTCTCCTATGTAATTACGAAGCCATAATAACTGTGATTCCGTCGTGGAGTAAAAATAATTCTTCGCGGTGCTGAACAGCACCGATCAGGCACACCCTCCTGCGCCCCCCAATAAAGCCTATACGGAACCGCTTTAGGCGTGTGCTACGGCCTCATCGCAATAGAAGGTTGCAATCTCCTCGGCGTAACGCTCCGCAATGACGCGGCGCTTGAGCTTCATCGAGGGGGTCAATTCACCGGTGTCAATACTCCACTCCTCGGCAACCACCTTGATGCGTTTAATGGATTCAAAGTTGGCGAGCTTTGCGTTCACGTGGCTGACAATCTGTTGGTATTCGTCAAGAACACGCTGATCACTGACCAACTGACGACGGGTCAGAGCCTCAATACCGTGATGACGCGCCCACTCTTCGAGTGCGGCAAAGTTCGGAGAAATTAACACAGAGGCAAACTTGTGCTTGTCGCCAACCAAAGCGGCCTGCGCAACCAGCAGATTGGCCTTGAGTTGGTTCTCAATCGGCTGCGGCGCAATGAGTTTGCCGCCGGAGGTCTTGAGCAATTCCTTTTTGCGGTCGGTCACATAGAGAAAGCCATCTGCATCCAGATGTGCAATATCTCCGGTGCGGAACCATCCCTCCTCGTCGAAAGCCTCTGCGGTTGCCACCGGCTTATGCCAGTAACCGCTGAAGACCGAGGGGCCGCGGACAAGCAGTTCGCCATCCTCTGCCAGTTTGATCTCAAGATTCGAGAGAACCTTGCCGACAGCGCCGATGCGGCTGGACTTGGGCGTGTTGATGGCAATGACCGGAGAGGTTTCCGTAAGCCCGTATGCCTCCAGAATGCGGATTCCGGCATCGGCAAACCAGCTTGCCGTATCCATGCCGAGGGGTGCGCCTCCGGAGACAAAATAGCGAACACGACCACCAAAGGCTGCGTAGATTTTGCTAAAAACAAGCTTGTTGGCGAGCTTCCAGAAGGGACTTGCGGGTTGCTTGCCGGCCAATATTAACTGCTGCCGGCGATGCCCGACACCAAGGGCCCAGCGCAAAAGATTGCGCTTGGTGGCTGAGAGTGCCGCCTTCTGCTCTACGGCCTGAAGAATCTTCTCGTAGACGCGCGGAACGGCGACAAAGACCGTTGGCTTAATCTGAAGCATGGTCTGCGGTAGCTTGTCGAAGGCCGGACAGTAGGCCAACGTGGGTCCGCTGATAAGGAGAATGTAGTCCAGTGCGCGGGCTGTGATGTGCGAGAGCGGCAGAAAGGAAATCCAACTGTCGGTGGTTTTAAAGTCGAAATCCTGACCAGCAATGGTCAGATTTGTGGCAATGTTGCCGTGCGATAACATAACACCCTTGGGCTCGCCGGTTGTTCCACTGGTATAGATGAGGGTGGCAATATCCTGAGGCTGAATGCTGCGGAGGCGCGCATCGAACTCTGGATCGTGAGCGGTGCCAAATGCATCGGCGCCTCGCAGAAGAGTCGAGATGGGAACAGCATCGGGCGTGCCTTCGTCATCCATGAGAATGACGTGCTCAAGGGGGGTCTGGCTGCGGATGGATTCAATTTTGTCATACATCGCACGGGTCGAGACGATGGCGATGCGACAGGCCGAATCCTGAAGCAGGATGGAGGTCTGTTCCGCGGTAAGCGTGGGGTAGATGGGAACATCAATGGCCCCGATGGAAAGCACTGCAAAATCGGAGACGGCCCACTCCCAGCGGTTTTCGGCCAGAATGGCGATGCGGTCACCCTTCTGAATTCCCCAGCTTAAAAAGGCCTGAGCGAGGGCGCGGGTGCGCTGGTATATCTGCGCAGAAGAGATTGGTTGCCATACTCCGTTGGCGTCCTGATAGAGGATAGCTTTGGCGGAGTTGGCCGAGGCAATGTGGAGGAAAAAGTCGTTGAGCGTTTTCAATGTTGTCATGGTTGCGGGGTGACGCAAATTCCAGTGAGGAGGATATCAAGGACCTGCGCCGCTGTCTGCACCGGATCAAATCCTCTTCCGGTATAGAGCCAGGAGGAAACGACCTCGTCGAGCGCTCCGAAGAGACAAAGGGCGACCAGACGATCCGAAAGGTTTGTGCGAATCAATCCCTGCTGCTGGCCGCGACGGATAATCTCGCGCACCAGATTGATGTAATCCACAAAGGACTGATGCGAGAACTGCTCCAGAAACTTTGCACTCTGGCGGACCTGCATCTGCATGATGACGGCCAGCGGGCGATTCTGATAGAGGGTCTCAAGATGCGCCTGGGCGATGATTCCGAGCTGCTTTACGGGCGAGTTCGTGGAGGGCAGGGCCTCGCTGACGCGTTCTGTGAATCGCTGAAAGGCATGGTTGAGAGCGGCACGCAGGATGTGGTTCTTGTTCTTGAAGTACAGGTAGACTGTTCCATCCGCGACGCCGGCCTGAGATGCAATATCTGAGATACGAGCGTGCTGGAAGCCCTTGCCGGCCACCACTTCAATGGTTGCCTCCAGAATGCGGTCGTACTTGTCGCCGCTTCGGAAGCCTCCCTCATCTTCGTTCCATGAAGAATCTGTCATCCTGTTGGCTCCAACCCCCTACAATCCAAACGCAAGTGTAACAAGCCTGTAACCGGAGGGGAAGCAGGATTCCATCAGAAATAGAAGATGATGGCGTGGAATCGGAGGCTTCACAAAATGAATCGCCGTTCATAAAAAAGCCGATTACCTACTAGAATGGTTAAAAGGAGATTCATCGTGAAGAGAATTTACATGGACGCCAACGCCACAACCCCACTACTACCAGAGGTTTTGGAGTCCATGCGTCCTTGTATGATGGAGGGCTTTGGCAATGCAAGCTCAATCCACCAGCAGGGCCAGCAGGCGCGCAAGACCGTCGAACACGCGCGCAAGCAACTGGCCGCGCTCTTTGGCTGCCATGCTGCCGAGGTCGTCTTCAACAGCGGCGGGACCGAGGGCGACAATACGGCCATCTTTGGCATGACGCATCCGGGCGAGCACATTATCACCACCGGCATTGAACACTCTGCCGTTCTGGTAGCTGCTGAGAAGCAGAAGCTGCGCGACGTGGATGTGACCATCGTGAATCCGCGCGCTGATGGAAGAATTGATCCCACCGATATTCTCCGTGCCGTGCGTCCAGAGACCAAGCTGATCAGCGTGATGCTCGCCAATAACGAGACAGGTGTGATTCAACCGGTCGAAGAGATCGGCAGAATTGCCGCAGAAACCGGCATCTACTTCCACATTGATGCCGTGCAGGGCGCGGGCAAGATTCCCATTGACGTGAAGAAGTTTGGCTGTCACATCCTGACCATCAGCGGACACAAGATGCACGCTCCGCAGGGAATTGGTGCAATGTATCTGCGTAAGGGCACGCCGCTGGAAGCCATGATGGTCGGTGGCTCGCATGAGCGTCGTCGCCGCGCCGGAACAGAAAATCTGCCCGGCATTGTGGGACTGGGCAAGGCGGCTGAGCTCGCCATGCACTCACTGGAGGATGGCGCGATTGAGAGGCTGGGACTGCTGCGCGATTATTTGGAGCGCGGCATTCTGGACCGCGTGCCTGCCTGCGGCGTAAATGGCTCAGCTGCACGTGTTGCCAATACGACAAGCCTCTGGTTTGACTATCTGGAAGGTGAAGCGCTGGTAATTGCGCTGGATATGAAGGGAATTTCCTGCTCGGGAGGCTCTGCCTGCCATGCGGGAACCACCGAGCCATCCCATGTTTTGCTGGCTATGGGGGTGGAGAAGAAACGCGCCCGCTCAAGTCTTCGCTTCAGTTTGATGAAAACGGTGACACAAGCCGAAATTGATACGGTGCTGGAAGTGCTGCCCGCTGCGGTGGAGAGATTAAGAGACCTCTCGCCGGTTTATCAGAAAGAAGCAGAAGAAAAAACGGCGTAGGCTCGGAGTTGGTGGATTGCGAGTTGCCTACACAAAGCAAACATCAGGGACTGAACACGCTGCGGAAAAAATAGACGCAGAAGGCTACGAGTGTCAGGGCACGACTTCAGTCGTGCCGATCAAGCGCGCATATGCTCCTGGCTTTAGCCCCTGCGGGAATCTAACCCGTTAAAAGGAAAGTTGTGGCGTACCAATTCCATCGCTACGACCTGCCTGTAGAAATACGCTGATCCAAAATTCCGTCCCACGCATCCAATCCGTAGGAGTCAACCAACATTGAACCCGCTGCTTCAGCCCGACGAGACCATCGCTGTTGCCATGTCCGGCGGCGTGGATTCCTCTGCCGTTGCTGCAATGCTGAAGGCCGAGGGACGCAATGTCATTGGCCTGACACTTCAGCTTTGGAATCAGGAACGGCTTGCCGGACATAAGGGGATTCCAGAGCAGCCCAAAGCAGGGCGATGCTGCTCTCTCGATGATGTCTATGACGCGCGACGCGTGGCAGAGCGCATCGGGATTCCCTATTACGTAGTCAATCAGCAGGAGCGCTTTGAGCACGATGTTGTGCAGCCGTTTGTGCGCGAGTATCTCTCCGGGCGCACGCCGATTCCCTGCTCTCTCTGCAACAATCACCTCAAGTTCGACCAGCTTCTGCTGACCGCGCGGCAGATAGGCGCTGACCGCATCGCCACCGGGCATTATGCGCGCAATCTGTTCAACGAGCATACCGGGCGCTGGGAACTGATGCGACCCGCAGACGAGGCCAAGGATCAGACCTACTTCCTCTTTGGCATGACGCAGGAGCAACTTTCACGGACGCTGTTTCCACTGGGCGAGCTGACCAAACCTGCTGTGCGCGAAATTGCACGCGAGCAGGGGTTGGCATTGGCCGAAAAGCCGGATTCGCAGGAGATTTGCTTTATCCCCGGCGGCGATTACGCGCTCTTTATTGAGGCGTATCTGGCAGAGCAGGGCGAAAAATTGCCGGACAGCGCGGGCGATCTGGTCACGGGCGACGGCCACGTTCTGGCACATCACGAGGGGATTCATAACTTTACCGTGGGCCAGCGCAAAGGGCTGGGAGTTGCATCGCCGAATCCGCTCTATGTGTTGCAGATTGATGCCGCCAGTCATCGCGTGACCGTAGGCAGCGATGAGGAATTATTGACAACAACACTGCGGGCAAGTGACTTGAACTGGATTTCTATTCCATCGCTCGATGCGCCGATGCGAGTGAAGGCGAAGATTCGGCATCGCCATACGCCGGCATGGGCAACGATTCGGATGATTGGCAGCGATGAGGTAGAAGCTGTTTTTGAAGAGCCGCAAAGAGCCATTACGCCGGGGCAGTCGGTTGTCTTTTATGACGGGGACGCAGTTGTGGGCGGAGGCTGGATTCGGTAGTTTGCCTCTGCAAATGCGAATAGCCTGCCAGATGGCAGGCTATTCGCATTATGCACACAAACTTAGATAAAGATGTCCTTGTCCGGTGTGGCTGGACGGGGCTTGCCTCTGAGAGTGTCAATTCCGATGCGAACAGCGCTGAGAATTCCGCTCAACTGACGCACCGGAACCGCAACAGTATTGCGGATTAGCTCGGATGCATGGGTTACGCTGTCGAGGACGTTGGTCACCATTTTGTCCATGCGTTCGGCCTGCCCGCGGGTCTTGTCGGAGAGCACTTCAAGAGTTTTGCCGATGGTTCCCGTCTGCACGCGCAACTGCGATGTAATCTCTGCCAGATTCTCTGCGGCAAGCTTGATTTTGGGTGAGGTTTCTTCAATGAGCTTGTGCGCCGAACGAATGGCCGGGACCGCAGTGGAACGAAGATCTTCGCCAATGTGCCGCAACTCTTCGCCGAGTTCGAGCATGCGCGCGGTTGCTTTCCTGCTTGCGATCAGAATGCCGAGCATCACAAATACCTGCAGCATGATTCCGATTGCCACCGTGCCTGTAAAGATGAGGAGTATCGTCTCCTGCGTGATGTGCATTTGCATTGCTCTCCCGATTTCTCGCTGAAACGTTGATTACGGCATTCCCTGAGGGGCAAAAGCCCGAAGTTTATCGAGCTTTGCGGCACAGATAAATAGCAGGGTTCATACCCTGCCCTACCGGCAGCACCCTTTCAAAACATCTCTCCACACCGAGCACTCGGCACCAGAATTTTCAGCCACAGCAAAATTTTCCATGGCCGAAGATTTTCTAGCTGTGTTCGTCGGTGGTGTGGCGATAGGCCTGACGTCCTGCTTCAACGGCAGCCGAAATACGCTCGGTCTGATCGCTGACAACGCCTTTCCCGCGCTCCACAAACTCATCCCACTGCGCGCGACCACGCTCGACAACTTCCTTGCCACGCTCAACATACTCGCCTGCTACGGATTTGGTGCTGTCCACAAAATGAGAGACATGCTCAGCCGCTTCTTTCGAACGATTGCGGAGATACTCGGTGCCCTCTTTGGCACCTGTAATCAGATCTTCGCGCGTCTCGCGGCCACTCTTGGGTGCGTAAAGAACGCCGACCAGCGCTCCCAGACCCAGACCTGCTAAAAACCAGCCAAAATGAATTCCACTTTTTTCTTCAGACATAATTACCTCCCGGTGTAAGACCTCAGTCCACGGATGTTAGCAGACACGCCGTATGGGAGCAACCCGAAATCATACGAACGGAGAAGCCCCTGCTGCAAGCCGGCCCACTCCCTGATTGTATGCCTTCTTTTTCTGTATTCGTGAGGAAAAAGGGTTGCCTGCCAGGAGCAGACAACCCGCTTCTTTGCTCTGCTGACGGCTACAAAAAGTACTTACCCTGCTCGTAGAAGTGCGCTGCCACCTGACGGCCAAGGCCGATGGAGTCAACCGGCGTGTGCTTTGCAAGGCGGCGCAGAATGGCGAGTTGTGTCCGCAGCATATCTCCCTCTGCCGCTGCGGCCAGCACAGCTCGACCGGCGGATTCCATAGTGGTCATGGTTTTGTCGGCTTCGAGCGCAACCATTCTTGCGGCAACATCTGCCCCGGTTGCATGGCTGGCCGCAAGTTTGCGCGCCCGGAGCAGCACGGATTCCAGGGCGTAGACGGCAATCAGTTCATCGGCCAGGTGGCCCATAATCTCCTGCTGGTCAACAAGCGCGGCCATGTACTTCTGCGAGGCCGCCCCTGCGCACAGAAGGGCTATTTTGCGGGCATTGGCGAGGATGCCCGCCTCACGTGCCAATGAATCATCATCCACATCGCCACTGTCAAAGGAGGGCGGCTGCATAACCTCATCCATCATCTTCTTGATGGCCGGCAGCAGCGGAAGCTGGCCGCTCAGGGCACGCTTCATCAACCATCCGGTAATGATGAGGCGGTTGATTTCGTTCGTGCCTTCAAAGATACGGTTGATGCGGGAATCGCGATAGGCACGCTCTGCCGGATACTCCTCGACATAACCGTAACCGGCGTAAATCTGCACCATATGATCAACAACGCAGTCAAGCATCTCAGAGCCGGCGACCTTCAGAATGGAGCACTCGACGGCGAATTCCTCAATCTTCTTCTGGATTTCGCGCGGGGAGTGGGCGGCATCGCCTTCAAGGGTTGCAAGCGCAGCGTCAATCATGCCGACGGTGCGATAAGCCATGCTCTCAGCGGCGAAGATGCGGGTGGCCGAGTCGGCAAGCTTCTGCTGGATGAGGCCGAAATCCCCGATAGACTTGCCGAATGCCTTGCGCTCGCGGGCATAGCGCAGCGCGTGGCCAAGCGAGTTGCGCGCACCGCCGACGCAGGCCGCGCCCAGCTTGAAGCGGCCAATATTCAGGATGTTGAAGGCGATGTGATGTCCCTTGCCAACCTCGCCGAGCAGGTTGCCAACGGGGATTTTGCAGTCAGAAAGAATCAGCGGGCAGGTAGAGGAGCCGCGAATGCCCAGTTTGTGCTCCTCCGGGCCGACTGTGAAGCCTGGAGTGCCGCGTTCAATGAGGAAGGCGGAGAACTTTTCCCCATCCACCTTGGCAAAGACGGTAAAGACATCGGCGAATCCGGCATTACTAATCCACATCTTTTCGCCGTTGAGGATGTAATGCTGTCCGTCCTCCGAGAGTACTGCCTTCGCGTGTATGTTCATCGCATCTGAGCCGGAGGTGGCCTCGGAGAGTGCGTAGGCAGCAATCCACTCACCGGTGGCCAGTTTGGGCAGATACTTCTGCTTGTGCTCGGCGGAGCCGTACCAGACGATTGGCAGCGTACCAATGCCTACATGCGCACTGAAGGCAGTGGAGAAGCTGGCCAGCACAGAGATGTGATCGGCAACGAGCGCCGAGGTGGTCTTATCCATGGCAAGGCCGCCGTACTCTTCGGGAATGTCAACCGCCATCAGCCCCAGTTCCCCGGCCTTGCGTAGCAGAGCGCGGGTGACGGTAAAGTTCTTGGCCTCGACATCTGTGGCGGCAGGCAGAATCTCCTGCGCGGCAAACTGTTCGGCGGTGGCGGCAATCTGGCGCTGCTCTTCGCTGAAATCCTCCGGGGTGAAGATTTCCTCTGGCCTGCGATCTTCGAGCAGAAAACTTCCGCCGGTTGCCGGTTTGAATCCTGCACCTGCTACTGTTGTCGCCATAAAACCTCCATTTTGCTGTTCGTTAAATCAATGCTTCAAAGATTCCTGCCGCGCCCATGCCGCCGCCAATGCACATTGTCACCATGCCGTAACGCGCACCGCGACGATGCAATTCCTGCACCAGCGACGCAGTAAGCTTTGCGCCCGTACAGCCCAGCGGATGGCCTAGCGCAATGGCACCGCCATTGACGTTGACGCGTTGCGGGTCAAGGCCCAACTGTTGAATGACCGCCAAAGATTGTGCTGCAAAGGCCTCGTTCAACTCGAAGACTTCAATGTCCTTCAACTCCAATCCCGCCTTCTTGAGGGCCCTTGGGACGGCGTAGACCGGCCCAAGGCCCATCTCCTCCGGCAGGCAGCCGCAGGTGGCATAAGCTACAAAGCGAGCCAGTGGCTGCAAGCCCAGTTCTTTGGCGCGGGCCATGGACATCACGACTGAAGCCGCTGCACCGTCGGAAATCTGCGAAGAGTTCCCTGCCGTAACCACTCCTGTTGCATGAAAGGCTGGCTTCAGTTGGCTAAGAGTTTCAAGCGATGTGTCTGCACGCGGGCCTTCATCCACGGAGAAAACTCTCTCCGTGGAAATTGGCTTGCCTGCTGTTTTACCGGGAGTAATATTTGTAACAGTCACCGGCACAATTTCGTTCGCGAAGTGTCCGGCGGCGATGGCAGCGCTGGCCCTTTGATGGCTGGCGAGCGAAAAAGCATCGCACTGCTCGCGTGTAATTCCGTAATGCTCGGCCACTCGTTCGGCGGTCAGCCCCATCGAGAGGTAGGAATCCGGATATTTACTGACAAGCCACGGGTTGAGGCTGATTTTATTGCCGCCCATCGGAACCATGCTCATGGATTCCGCGCCACCGGCGACGATGCAGTTTGCGCTGCCTGCGCGGATGCGTTCACTGGCAAGAGCAATGGCCTCAAGCCCCGATGCGCAAAAGCGATTGACAGTGATGGCGGAAGTTTCAACCGGCAGCCCGGCGCGCAGAGAGGCGATGCGGGCCACATTCATTCCCTGCTCGGCCTCCGGCATGGCGCAGCCGATCATGACGTCTTCAATCTCATGGACATCAAGCGCCGGAATGCGTTCGAGCGCGCCGCGAATGACTGCGGCGGCCAGATCGTCGGGACGAGTAGTTGCCAGCGCTCCCTTGCCTGCGCGGCCAATCGCTGTTCTTACGCTGCTAACCAGAACTGCTTCTGTCATTCCTGCTCCCTTACAACTGAACTCCAGCAAGCTGTATCCATGCTTCGCCATCCCACTGATGAATCACCGAATTTCCATCCACAATGGAGACTTCAATGCTGTCGAGCACAGAGGCATTGCTGCGTGAAAACTGACGAACCCGGCGAGGCGGAATTGCGTCAATCGCCAGATAAAAGCCGAAGGGCTCATGCGGTTTCCCGGTTGGTCCGACCGTGTCTGCAAGGTCAACGCGCATCAGATCAACCAGCGCTGCTGCACCGCTGCGATAAACCAGCAGCGACACCTCGCCCTCGGCCAGACAAAGAGCCGCCCAATCTGTTTTGTCGAGCGCGTAAAAGCTACCATGCACCAGATTCTCCGGGCGATGCGCCTCATAGCTCTGCGGAATCATGCAGCGGCGCGCCTCCATCTGCATGCGCATCGCAGTCGGCATCTCTGGAAACGAGGCCAGCGGCAAAGTGCGAATCCGCCAGGGCTGATTGATTTCGCCAATCTTCTTTGTTCCGGTTATCGTCTGCTCGACAACCGGTGTCTCTGCTGCAACCACGGCAGCGAACAGCACAAAGAGAGAGCAACAAATTAAGCGCGGGATGGGGAAGAAAGTTTTCATCGTCCTTTAGTTTCTGAGCGGCTTTCCGACCTTCAGGGTAAAGGCGATGCGCTCCTGCGTTTTGCGCTCGCCGCAGAGCGAAAGGAATGCCTCGCGCTCCAGGTCGAGAAAGTACTGCTCGCTGACCAGAGTACCCGGTGTGAGCGGGCCCCCGCAGAGAATTCCTGCAACTTTATTCGCAACCTTCTGGTCATGCTCGGAGATAAAGTTGCCCTGGCGCATCAGGTAGACGCCCAACTCCAGCGTAGATAGCACAGCAGAGCCAGCAACAGGAATCGCTGTGCGTTCTATGGGAGCAGCGTAGCCATTATCGGCAATCTCTGCGGCGGTCGCCCTGGCATCAAGGAGCAGGCGGTCACGGTTGAGTGTAATGGCATCTACCGGGCTCAGGAAGCCTAGTCCGCGCGCCTCTTCGGCAGAGGTTGAGACCCTGGCCATCGCGATGGTTTCGAGCGACTGCTTAAGTGCCGACTGCAACTCGGCACTTTGCGCAAACTTTGCTGGCGGGTCTTTGGGACTCGGCGCTGCGGCACGCAGGGCATTGTCGGTTGCCTTCAGCGCCAGTTCCTTTGTACCGCCGCCACCGGGAACCAGACCGACGCCCGTCTCGACCAATCCCATGTAGAGTTCTGCGTGAGCTTGGCGACGCGCTCCATGCAGACTGATTTCAACGCCTCCGCCGAGACAGAGCGCGTACGGCGCGACCACCACCGGACGCGGGCAAAACTTAATGGCTGCCGTCATGCGCTGGAAGGCACGAATTGCGAAATCAACCTCCTCCCACTCCCCATCCTGCATGGCGAGCAGAAGTTGTATCAGGTTTGCGCCAACGGAAAAATTCTCAGCATCGGAACTAAGAACAAAACCCCGAAAGTTGCGGACAAATTCGCTTTGCGGCTGGAAGACCTGCGTCACCATGGAAACAATGTCGTCGCCGATGGCACTTTTAACGGAGTGCAGTTCGAGGCAGGCAATGCCATCGCCAATATCTATGAGCGAGGCTCCTGCGTTCTTTTTGAGGACACCGTTGGCGCTGCGGAAGTTTGCTATCCGCGCTACGCCATCGGGGATTGCCAGAGCTTCGTATTGCCCGGTGACGGGATTGAAGCACTCACGACTCCCCTTGCGATTCCCGTCGCGATACCAGCTTTCCTTGCCGCTTGTCAGTAGCGCCAACGCATTGGGATGAAGTTCAACTCCCATAGCCTGCATTTTTTGAGCGGTCGAGCGGAAGCCAGCCGAATCCCACAGTTCGAAGGGGCCCATCTCCCAGTTAAAGCCTGCACGCATGGCCTGATCTACGGCTGCAATGCTCGCTGCGGCCTCACCAACCGTCGCAGCGGAGTAGTTCCACAGCTTTGCGAGTAGCGGCCACTGGAAGGCTGCGGCCTTGTCACGTTTGAGATCAGCGTCGAGCAGGACCTTGATGCGGTCCGTGAGAGCTTCCGCGTTCTTCGCCATTTCGAGCGATGCCAATTTGGCCCGGGCAAGTGGACGATACTCCATGGTGCTGAGGTCGAGAGCAAAGCGCTGCTCTTTCCCTTCAGCATCGCGCTCTTTTTTGTAGAATCCCTGTCCGGTTTTGTCGCCGAGCCAGCGGCGCTCCAGCATTGTTTTAAGGAATGAGGGCAACTCTGCTCCGCCCTGCCCGGTCAGGCGGCGGAAGTTTTCCGCAACATGAGCAAGAATATCCACGCCAACCATGTCTGCCAGACGAAAGGTTCCTGTGCGCGGCCAGCCGAGGATCGAGCCGGTCAGCGCGTCCACCTCCTCAATGCTCAGAGACTGCTGCTGCATCAGTTCGACAGAAGCAAACATGGTGAATACGCCGATGCGGTTGGCGATGAAGTTGGGCGTGTCGCGGGAATAGACGACCTGCTTGCCAAGACGGCGATCCAGAAAGGCCGCAAGGGATGCAGCAACAGCTAGGTCGGTGTCGGGTGTGGGAATCAACTCCACCAAACGCATATAACGCGGCGGATTGAAGAAGTGCGTCCCGAACCAGCGCTTGTGCAGACCTTTGGCGCGAAACTCCTCCGGCAGTCCCTCCGCAATGGAGGCAACAGGCAATCCGCTGGTGTTGGTAGTCAGAATTGCGGTAGGAGCAAGGTGCGGAATCAAGCGTGAGAGGAGGGTCTGCTTGACGGCAAGGTCTTCCATCACAACTTCGATAACCCAGTCGCAATTGGCAAGCTTCGGCAGATCGTCCTCGAAGTTGCCGACGGTAATCAGACGCGCTGCGGAAGCATCGTAGAAGGCAGCCGGTTTCGATTTGAGCAGACCTTCCAACGCTCCCGCCGCCAGCCGGTTGCGGTTGACCGTTTCGCCCGCCGGAATGAGGTCGAGCAGCAGAACTGGAACTCCAGCATTGGCCAGATGTGCGGCAATCCGCGATCCCATGGTTCCAGCGCCAAGGACTGCGGCACGGCGGATCAGTGCAGGTTCATGAATGCTTTTGGAAGCTGACAAATCTTCAGCCGACTGGCTGAGCGGGACCGCAGTCATCATCGGGGAAGCTCCTTCTCCGGCCTGTCCACGCTTGGCGCAGGTAGAGAACCGGAAAACTTGCCGAGCATAATGAATCACCATTCATTTCGTCAAATGAATATCTCACTGAATATGTATATTATTTATTCCATTGCAGTTATCTAATTACCATTGAAGGTTTGATGGGAATATCCAGAAAAGGAAAAAGCAGATTTCTTCGCTACGCGTCGAAATAACAAACAGAAGGCAAAGCCATCGTGCATCTGGTCAACAAGGCCAAAACGTTGACACGGCAGAGGCTCTCCGCGAAAGATACAACAGATACAACCAATTGAAGAAAGCAGCCACGCTTGAACGAGAGTCCTCAACAGCTTGCGACCAATTGTCTGGAGGTCCACGGCATCCCGGAGCGGATACCTGAGCTTGATGGTCTGCGCGGTGTTGCGGTGCTGGTGGTGGTGCTGCACCATATTTCGCAGAGCTTTCCGGAAGGCGCTGTCGGCGGCACGCTGCGACTCTGGCTGGCTGTGACCCACGCCGGATGGACCGGCGTTGATATCTTCTTCGCGCTCTCCGGATTTTTGATTACGCGGATTCTGCTGGGCACTCGCAACCGGCCTCACTACTATCGGAATTTTTATGCGCGGCGCGTACTGCGATTGATGCCGCCCTACCTGATTATGCTGGTGCTGATTGCAACGCTGGTTCCTGGATCAGGCAGGTTTCTGGCGCTCTCAGTTGTTTATCTGGCAAACTTTTCGGCGCTTTTTGGAATCCCGATGAGCTACGGGCCGCTCTGGTCGCTGGCGATTGAAGAGCACTACTACCTGATTTGGCCCTGGCTGGTGAGGTTTCTGAATCGGCGGGTACTGGCTGCGGTAGGAATTCTTCTTTGCTTTTCTACACCTGTCTTTCGCTACTACGCGCAGACACATGGCTTTTTCAATCCCTACTTTTCATGGTTCCGCTTTGATGGTTTGATGTGGGGCTCGTTGTCGGCCGTAGTGGTAACAGCTCCCAATAGCTCGCGGCGAATCATTCGCTGGTGGTCGGTTACAGTTGGTTCGATTGGAGCTTTCATTTATGTAGTCGGCGCGATGATGGGTGCAATGGGACGAAACAGTCTGCTGGGCAGCACAATTGTTTTTGGAGCCGTGGCGATGGCGACTACGGGAGTCATTGGCCTGGCCGCGCTCGGCGAGTTGCGGGCGCTTTGGGCACCGCTCCGCAGTCGAGTGCTGCGTTATCTGGGAGATATCAGCTACTGGATTTACCTGATACACGCGCTGATTGTCGAGACAGCCTGCACCCTTGCCAAAGAGCTGATTGCAGACAGACACCTGACCGTGGACTGGAGTGTCTGTCTCGCAATTACCGCGATAGTCGCGGTGCTGGTAGTTGCCAGTGGCGCAATGGTGAGAAGGTGGGTTGAGATGCCATTCCTGCGGTTGAAACAGCGCTTCCGGTAAATATTTTTCGGCGCGCTTCGTTTTTTTCGGAGGATCGCGGGCATATTTGACACGGCATCGGCTGCGTCTTAGTTTCAAACTGAGTCTGTCTGTTTTCGAAATGCACAAATCCGTGTACTCCATGAGGCAATAATGCAGAAGATAAAACTTCCCTTCCCCCTGCTGCTTTCCCTGTTGCTGATGCTTCCTGCATCGGTGCTCTTCGCGCAGGATTTGACGAGCTTTGAGAAGCGCATCACCACCAAAGTGCTGCCCAATGGGTTAACGCTGATTGTTTGTGAACGGCCGGAGGCTCCGGTCTTCAGCTATTCGACCTTCATTGATGCGGGTGACGTAAATGACCCCAGCGGCGAGAGCGGGTTGGCGCATATGTTCGAGCATCTGGCCTTCAAGGGGACCGATGAGATTGGCACCACCAACTACGCCGAAGAAAAGGTCGCTCTCGAAAAGGTGGAAACAGCCTACGCCGCCTATGATGCAGAATTCCGCAAGCGTGTCGGGCGCGACGAGGCCAAACTGGCAGAATTAAAGAACGCCTTCGATGCAGCTACAAAAGATGCAGAAAAGTATGTAATCCCGAACCAGTTCACAGAGATTGCCGAGCGCAATGGAGCCACCGGACTGAACGCAGAGACCGGCCTCGACGAGACACAGTTCTACTGGAGCATGCCGGAGAATCGGCTCGAACTGTGGGCCTATATGGAGAGCGGGCGCCTCGCGAATACGGTTCCGCGCGAGTTCTACAAGGAGCGCGACGTGGTGATTGAGGAGCGGCGCATGAGGACCGACTCCAACCCCATCGGACGCATGGTGGAGCAGTTTCTGGCCACAGCCTTTGTTGCGCACAACTACGGACGCAGCGGCATTGGCTGGCCCAGCGAGGTATCACAGATTAACGCGACCGACGCAATGGAGTTCCACAAGAAGTATTACGTTGGCTCGAACATCGTTGTCAGCGTGGTTGGGGATGTAAAGGCCAGCGAGGCAATGCCGATTCTTGAACGCTACTTCAGCAAGGTTCCCGGCGGGCCGAAGCCAGAAGAGATGACCACGGTAGAGCCGCCGCAGTTTGCAGAGAAGTCCGTAGTGATTCGCGAGGCAACGCAGCCCTTCTATCTGGAGGGATACCATCGCCCCGATTATCTGGACAAGGATGATGCCGTTTATGACGCCATCTCGGACATTCTCTCGAATGGGCGCGTCTCCCGGCTCTATCGCAGTCTGGTGCGCGACCAGAAGATTGCTGCACAGTCGGCTGGATTCAGCGGTTTTCCCGGCAGCAAATATCCGGGCCTGTTTGCGTTTTATGCCGTTCCATTACCCGGTCACAAGCCGGATGAGATGCGTGATGCCATCCACAGGGAAATTGAAAAGCTGCAATCCGCCGATGTCAGCGACGAGGAGTTGAAGACTTTCAAAACGCGGGCGCGGGCCGATCTGCTCCGAGGTCTGGCCGACAACCAGGGACTCGCCAACAGCCTCAGCGAGTATCAGACGCGTTACGGCGACTGGCGCGAACTCTTCCGTCAGTTGGACAAGATTGACGCCGTTACCAAGGCAGATATTCGCCGCGTTGCTTCAACAATTTTTGTTCCCGGCAACCGCACCACAACCACGATTGAATTTGATTCCGGCAAGGCGCGACAAAAGCAAGCTCTCGCAGGAGGTGCATACTAATGCGAGCCAAATTGATACGCACATTTATTCTGACAGGACTCGTCGCACTTCCCTTTGCCAGCCTGAACGCACAAACGCAACAGGTCAAACCGTGGGAGAAGATTCCCATTCCTGCGCTGCACAGCTTTAAACCGGAGCAGCCCAAGCGTATTGTTCTGAAAAATGGCATTGTTGTTTTCCTTGAAGAGGATCACGAACTTCCTTTTGTTCAGGGTTCCATTACTCTGCGCGGCGGCTCGCGAGAGGAGCCTGCTGCAAAGGTTGGCCTCGTCGAACTCTACGGCGAGACATGGCGCACCAGCGGCACCGCAACACTCAGCGGCGATGCAATGGATGACCAGCTTGAAGCAATGGCCGCAAAGATTGAAACCGGAGGAGAACTGGAATCAACCAGCCTGAGTTGGGATTGCCTGAAGGGTGACTTTGATAAGGTCTTTGCGCTTTCAGTGGATTTGTTGCTTCATCCAAAATTCGACGGAGAGAAGCTTCAACTGGCGCAGCAGCAGATTGCTACCGATATTGTCCGCCGCAATGATGATGCCGGTGGCATTGCAGCACGCGAGGCAGCAAAGCTCGTCTATGGAGCAGAGAGCCCCTACGCGCGCGAGCCGGAGATTGCAACCATCTCTGCAGTGACGCTTGCCGACCTCGATGCATGGCACCGGCAGACGGTGCAACCTGCAAATATGCTGATCTCGGTAAGCGGCGATTTTGATTCGGCATCGGTTGAGGCAAAACTGCGTGCGGCCTTTGAATCGCTTCCCGCAGGCAAGGCTTTTCCGGCTGCAAGGGTTGAGTTCCCCGCTCCCAAACCTGGCCTCTACTTCGTGAATAAAGACGATGTAAACCAGTCAAATATCCGCATTGTGGGTCTGGGCACAGACCGCAGAAACCCTGACCTGTACGCGCTGGCGGTGATGAATGAGGTCTTCGGCGGCGGCTTTGGTTCTCGTCTTTTCCAGAAGATTCGCACAAAGATGGGATTGGCTTATTCGGTGGGCGGAAGTTACGGCGCGGGATGGGATCATCCGGGAACCTTCCGCGTATCGGCGGGCACCAAAAGCGAATCCACCGTAGATGCACTCACTGCGATGAAGGCTGAGATTGAAGCGCTGCGCACAGAACCCGTCACGGCAGAAGAGGTAGCACGCGCCAAAGACCAACTCCTTAACGGATGGATTTTTGAGTACGACACCAAGGACAAGGTACTTTCGGCACAGGTTCGTCTTGCCTTCTTCGGTTATCCTTCCAATTACCTCGAAAAATATCGCGAGGGGTTGGAGAAGGTAACACCTGCGGATGTGGAGCGCGTTGCCAGAAAGTATGTAGATCCGGCAAAACTCGCTATTCTTGTAGTTGGAAATCAGAAGCAGATTCAACCTCCGCTGGCAAAGCTCGGCGATGTCACAACACTCGACATAACGATTCCAATGCCGGCGGGAATGGGAGCACAGCAGTGAAGCTGGCCGTATTGATTATGGCGGCAGGAAAAGGCACGCGCCTTAAATCCCGCCGACCGAAGGTTCTGCACGAGATTGGCGGCAAGCCTCTGCTTGGGCACGTGATTGCTGCCGCGCGCAAGCTGGTGGATGCAGCGGATATTTTTGTAGTCGTCGGGCATCAGGCAGAGCGGGTGGAAGAGGCGCTTGCCGCAACCGGAGTTCACTTTGTATTGCAGTCTGTGCAGCGCGGCACCGGCCATGCAGTGCAGTGCGCCCTGCCTGCGCTGGAGGGCTATGACCACGTTCTGGTCCTGAGCGGCGATGTGCCGCTGATTCGCCCGGAAACGATTACGGCACTGCGGGATTTTCATTTAGCGCAACAGGCAAGCATGACGATTCTGACCGCTGCACCGGAAAAACCCTTTGGGTATGGACGAATTGCGCGTAAGGCAGCTGGCTCGCCGGAGGTTACCGCGATCATCGAGCAGAAGGCGCTTGCACCGGATCAACTCGCACTGCCCGAGATAAATTCCGGCATCTATGCCTTTGCCCTGCCTGCACTGACGCGGGAGATATCCAAACTCAACACCGGGAATGCTCACGGCGAATACTACCTGACTGATATGGCCGCGCTGTTGGTTGCTGCCGGCGATCGCGTTGTGGCGATTGAAGCAGCAGAGGCTGCCGAGGTTCTGGGAGCAAACACCATCGCTGAGCTTGTAGCACTTGACGCAACCATGCGTCTCAATAAAGCCCGCGCGCTGATGACCGAGGGCGTGACCATCTTTGCACCAGAGACCAGCCGCATTGACGCCGAGGTGGAAGTAGGCACGGATACAATTCTGGAACCCTTCGTGCAACTGCTGGGCACAACAAAGGTTGGCAACGATTGCATCATCCGCTCCTACTCGGTGCTGGAAAATATGACGGTTGAGGATGGGGTGCATATCAAGCGCTGTTGCGTACTGTCGGACTCCAGCGTAGGCGCTGGCGCGCAGATTGGCCCATTCAGCCATCTTCGCCCGGGCAGTGATGTGGGCGAAGAGGCACACGTCGGCAACTTTGTTGAGTTGAAAAAGACTCGCCTCGGCAAAAAAGCCAAGGCCAATCATCTGGCCTATCTGGGCGATGCCGAGATTGGCGGCGGATCCAATATCGCGGCAGGCGTAATTACCTGTAACTACGATGGCGAAAAGAAGCATAGAACCATCGTTGGCGAAAGGGTTTTTGTAGGCAGTGACTCTACACTGGTTGCACCGGTCAGGCTGGGCGATGGATCGTATATCGGCGCAGGATCGTGCATTACAGAGGACGTTCCGGCAGAAGCACTTGCCATCGGGCGTGCCCATCAGACGACCAAACCGGGGTGGGTGAAGCGACGCCGCGAGGCAAGGGAGCAGGGGAAAAATATCATGGGCGTATAAAAGTGGATACTTGCTATTCCGCTCGCTTCGTTGGATTTATCGCCGTGCATTCAGATGACCTGCATGAAGATATTCAGCGAATACAGGGTGTTAAGCGAAAAATGTTCCTATTCCCAAACATGTTTCCCCCGTCGCATTTTGTTCTTTCAATGCTTGCGGTAGATTCCATTCGCAGTTAATCTTGTATTCCCATGGGACGAGTTGGTTTGTCCTTTGTTCGATAAGGAACGATCCAGAAAGGTTCCAGCATGGCCGTAGTGGAGTACTCTCCGCGCATTCTGGTGGTTGATGATGAGCCGCATATCCGCGCTGTTATAGGGGCTACGCTTGAAAAGAATTCCTATATCACCATTGAAGCGGCCACCGGAACAGAAGCGATGGAAATCCTGAATAAGGATCCCCACTTTGACCTGATCCTGACTGACATCATGATGAAGGGCATGGATGGCATGGGCCTGCTGGAGCAGGTGAAGCTGACCCATCCTGAGATTCCTCTGGTGATGGTCACTGCCATCCATGACATTGCAGTTGCAATTCTGGCCATGCGCAAGGGTGCCTACGATTATCTGCTGAAGCCCTTCGAACGGGAGCAGTTGCTGGCCGTGATCAAGCGGGCTCTGGAGCATCGCTCTCTGGTCAAGCAGAATCAGATCTATCAGCAAAATCTTGAGCATCTGGTGGCTGCTCGCACAGAGATGCTCAACAAGACGATGACGGACCTCGAACGCTCCTACGACATCACGCTCGAGGCTCTTGGCGACGCGCTCGACATGAAGGATGCCGAGACCGAAGGCCACTCCAGACGCGTAACCGCCTTCACGATTACGCTGGCCAGGGCCATGGGCCTCAGCCACGAAGTGATCAAGGTCATTGCGCGCGGAGCCTTTCTGCACGACATCGGCAAGATGGCCATTCCGGATGCGATTCTGCTCAAGTCAGCCGGGCTGACACCGGAAGAGATTTTCATTGTGCAGGAGCACTGCCTGCGCGGCTATCAGATTTTGCAGAAGATTCCCTTCCTGAAGGAATCTGCCGAGATTGTTTATGCGCATCAGGAGCACTTTGACGGCAGTGGTTATCCGCGCGGTCTTGTCGGAACACAGATACCGCTCGGTGCGCGCATCTTTGGCGTGGCCGATGCTCTGGATGCCATCACCTCCAACCGGCCTTACCGGCCCGCCAGGAGCTTTGAAGAAGCAAGGGCAGAGATTCTGCGCTGCTCCGGTACGCAGTTTGATCCTTCGGTGGTCGAGGTATTTCTGGGCGTGCCCCCAAGCCTGTGGCTGGAATTGGGCGGCGAGATCCACACCAAGAACCACAGCTTCTCCACATTTGATTTCACCTCCGGCAAGTTCCAGAACAGCAGGATGGAGAGCCTGTTGAGCAGGCACCTCTCAGGAAAAACAAAGTAGAGGAGACCATGAAAATACTGACCGACGCGGAGATCTCAACCGCGCTCAAAAGACTGTCCGGTTGGAAGCTGGATCGGGGAGCGATTACTCAAACCTTTCCCTTTACAGACTTCCCGGAGGCCATTGCCTTTGTAAACCGCGTGGCACTCTGCGCAGAGACCGCTGGACATCATCCGGATATTGATATCCGTTGGAACAAGGTTCGGCTGACACTTTCAACACATGATTCAGGTGGCGTTACCCCAAAAGATATCGAGCTTGCTGAGAATATACTTCAAATATTTCGCCCGTAAACGGACAAATACATACGTTTTTCTGAATATTTAGACACGCGCCTACGCGTAACCATATTGATTTCATCTATTTTTACTGATTTTAAAAAATGTTTTCCACAGGAATCTCCTTGCACATGTTTCATATAACTTATTTATCTACAGCGATTTACTGCATTAAACTCGCAGTATCTCTTTTATTGAATGCTGAAATTAATCCAAATCTCCATATAACCGCTTGCAATATCTCCGTTTTGTAGTAGAGTTGAATTTGTCGGGAGGAATTCGGAGCCCCCAAGCGAAGTTCTTCTCCCGGCAAAGTTTTTTCAAGTTGCGTCACTGGCCTCCCGGCATGAACAAAACACCGTTCATGCCGCCTTTTTTGTTTCCACAAATTGCGGAGGCAGACTCTATCTCCCAAAGACCTCAGAAGAACCAATCAAGCGAATTCTTCTCAAGAAAAATTCTCCCTGGACGGGACTGTATGACTATACATCGAGGAAAACCGCACTAAACTGTTTATACGGAGTTGATGGAGTTACTTATGAAATCATCGAATCGGTGGAAGTGGGTCTTTGCATTTCTTCTTGCGCTGGTCACGGTGGCCAGTTACGCGCAGTTCTCAAACCCTGCCGACGATGTAGCCGCCTACCATCCCGGCCCCCCGAAGCCTGGAGAAAAGGTTCCGGCGATTCTCTCTGGCAGCGCATTGAGCGGGCCCAGCTTCCGTTTCCCATGGCAAGTGAAGGTCTACAAGCTGGCCGTAAAGATTCCCAATGTCATTTATCAACTTCCCTGCCAGTGCCGTTGCGACAAGACTCTGGGACATACCAGCCTGCATAGTTGCTTTGAGACAACCCACGGTACTGCCTGCTCCGAATGCGCCAAAGAGACTGTCTACGCATGGCAGATGACAAAGAAAGGCCAGACGCCGTCACAGATTCGACTGGGCATCCAGCGGGGCGAGTACAACAGCGTTGATCTGAATAATTTTTAGCGGAGCACGCTCTGCGTCGAAAGGCTTTACGGCTTCGGCTGGCTGCTATCCTTCACAGGCGTCGTTCCGACAGGGGTTGTTGGGTTGGCAGGCTGATTAGCAGCCGGCGTGGGCTGGCCGGAAGGAGCCTTCTCTGGTGCAGAAGTGGTTGCTCCGGGTGTCTTGGCGTAGATGGAGTACTGCTGTGAGGGACGCTTGAGGCGAACAACAATCTGCTTTTCTGCAGCATCTATCTTGAAGTCCTCTCCGTAGGTCTGGTAACCGGAAGCGACTACCTGAAGACGAACCGTTGAGCCAATCGGGATGACCTGATCCAAAAGGGCAATCCCGTCTTCATTGCTCTTCAGTTCCATATTGCCCTTATCCTTGTCCCCTTCAATCGGATGCACGATGACAGCAGCATTCATGAGCGGCTTTCCGTTGCTGTCGCGCAGAACCGTAATCTCGACGCGCGCGGCCGGTGGCGGAGCCTTGTATTTGCGTATATGGTTCGTGGATTGACCCAGAATCATAAGCGGCATGGCCGTAACGAGGAAAAGACCGAGAGCGAGAGGAGCAATTCTGGAGGACATGGCCTGATTTTAGCTGTTCAGGCACAGGATGAACAATTCAAAGACTGAATACTTGAAAGAAAATACTCGCGCGGGATAATATTTGTGGGATTTTAACCCGCACTCTTTACCCTTTGAATGCAGTGGAAAAAAATCTGTGCAATCATATGCACCCAAAACCAAGGAAAGTGAGGTAAATTATTCCTCATGAACTCTTTGTTCTCCAAACTCGCTGGAAAGCTGTTTCTACTGGTGGCAGCTTGCTTGCTTCTGCCGCTGAGCGCTGAGTGTCAGGTTCGCATCTCCTCTCATCACATGGCAGGCGCAGTTTCGGCTCCTCCTGTTGAGTTGGATGGTTACCTGTTGTTCGGGCCTACATGGACGAACTTCCACTCAGGCAACAATTTCTCCATTACCCCTGGCCTTTCTTTCCAATTGCCGATCCACAACAAGTTGGACATCAGCATGGACTTCCGCGGTACTCTTCCCATGTCTCAGGGGAATGTGGCTGGCTTGTCCAATCTGGTAATGGGCCCCGGCGTAAGTTACCGCATCAACAATTTTCGCCCCTATGCAAGCTTCCTGATTGGCCCCGGACATATGAGTCTTGTGAATCCGGATAGCAGCTACAAGACAGATAACTCTGTCGTCTACCAGTACGGAGGCGGGGTCGAATACATGATCCCCGGACACTCCCAGTGGGCTGCAAAGGTCGAGATTTCCGCGCAGAACTGGAATCTGAGCAATTCTCAACAGATATATGGAACCTCCGGCGTAGCAGAGGGCAAATTCACGCCGGTCACGATGGATTTTGGAATGCGCTACCGCTTCTTCGGCAAAAGGCGCACTGTTGCAACTCCACAGGAGTAATTCGCTTCCTGACAGTTAACAGCCTCTGATCTGTTTGCTCTTATTCCAGAGAGGAATATGGTCAGGGGTTTTTCTGTGCTGTGTTTTTTGATCCAAGCCATTATTTGAGTGAGTCATACTCACATTATATAGATTTTCACATGTATAGCCTTGACAACCCTTCCCGCTGACCCTATCCTTAGCAATTGAAGGGTGGGAGTGCTAAGGGCTGATTCCGGAGCTTCCGGCCAGCCATTCCAGCAGTCCATTCGATGCGCATCCAGCGCGGACATCCATCCAGTTTGTACTGACAATCCGCCCTTGCCGGCCTGAAACCGGCGCGGGCAATACCCCTGAAGGAGAAACAAAAAGTATGGCAAATTCAGCAGTAACAACGACCTTTACTCCGCTGCATGACCGTATTCTGGTCCGCCGTGTAGATGAGGGCGAAACGGTTCGCGGTGGCATCATCATCCCGGACTCCGCCAAGGAAAAGCCGCAAGAGGGCCAGGTCATCGCCGTGGGCAAGGGCAAGTCAAACGATGAGGGCAAGGTATTCCCTCTCGACGTAAAGGCCGGCGACCGCGTTCTCTTCGGCAAGTACTCTGGCACCGAGATCAAGATTGACGGCGAAGAGTTCCTCATCATGCGCGAAGAAGAAGTCCTCGGCATCCTCAAAAAGTAGGCTCTCCGAGCCGCTTAACTCTTTTGAGTTGGGCAAGCACTTCGAGAACTTTCGATGCAATTCAGCATTTTTGCTGAGATTAGTACCAAACAGAAATTTGAAACTCAGGAGACATACGGATTATGGCAAAGCAGATTCTGCACGGAGAAGATTCGCGTCAGGCAATTCTGCGCGGCGTTAACACGCTGGCAGATGCAGTCAAGGTGACGCTCGGCCCCAAGGGCCGCAACGTTGTTATCGAGAAGAAGTTCGGCTCCCCGACCATCACCAAGGACGGCGTAACGGTTGCCAAGGAAATTGAGCTGAAGGATCCGCTCGAAAACGTAGGAGCACAACTCGTCAAGGAAGTTGCATCGAAGACCAGCGACGTGGCCGGTGACGGAACCACGACTGCAACGGTTCTGGCGCAGTCCATCTACCGCGAGGGCGTCAAGACGGTGGCCGCTGGTGCCAACCCGACCGCTCTCAAGCGCGGCATTGACAAGGCTGTTACGGTCATCATCGGCAAGCGCGACAAGGAAGGCGTTCTGGTGGATGGCGGCGCACTTGGAGCACTCTCGAAGCCTGTCAATGACGACACCGTTGCCCAGGTGGGAGCAATCTCCGCCAACGGTGACGAGGAGATCGGCGGCATCATCGCCACGGCCATGAAGACCGTCGGCAAGGATGGCGTCATCACCATCGAAGAGTCCAAGACCGGCCACACAGCCCTTGAGACCGTCGAGGGAATGCAGTTTGACCGCGGCTACCTGAGTCCCTACTTCGTAACCGATGCAGACCGCATGGAATCGGTTCTGGAAGACCCGTACATCCTGATCTACGAGAAGAAGATCAGCTCGATGAAGGATCTTCTGCCGCTGCTCGAGCAGGTTGCACGTCAGGGCAAGCCCCTCCTGATCATCGCAGAGGATGTTGAGGGCGAGGCACTGGCAACTCTGGTCGTCAACAAGCTGCGCGGCACGCTGAATGTGGCAGCCGTCAAGGCTCCCGGATTTGGCGATCGCAGGAAAGCAATGCTGCAGGACATCGCAGTGTTGACCGGCGGCAAGGCCATCACCGAGGATCTCGGCATCAAGATCGAGAATCTGAAGATTGAGGATCTCGGCACCGCCAAGCGCGTGACCATTGACAAGGACAACACCACCATCGTTGACGGCGCCGGAAAGGGCTCTGACATCGAGGGCCGCGTCAAGGAGATTCGCAATCAGATTGACAAGACCACCAGCGACTACGACCGCGAGAAGCTGCAGGAGCGCCTTGCCAAGCTGGTTGGCGGCGTTGCAGTCATCAAAGTTGGCGCTGCGACCGAGACCGAGCTGAAGGAGAAGAAGGCTCGCGTCGAGGACGCTCTGCACGCAACCCGTGCGGCTGTGGAAGAAGGCATCGTCCCGGGCGGCGGCGTGGCTCTGGTTCGCGCAGCCATCGCCGTGGACAAGCTGATCAAGACGCTTGAGGGCGACGAGAAGATCGGTGCACAGATTGTGCGTCGCGCTATCGAAGAGCCTCTGCGTCAAATCGTTGCCAATGCCGGCGAAGAGGGTGCAGTGGTTGTGGGCAAGGTTCTTGAGAGCAAGGACGCGCACTACGGCTACAACGCAGCCACCAACGGATTCGAAGACCTGGTGAAGGCCGGCGTCATTGATCCGACCAAGGTGACGCGCACTGCCCTGCTGAACGCTGCATCCATCGCTGGACTGCTGCTGACGACCGAGGCTCTCATCTCTGAGATCCCCGAGCCGAAGTCTGCTGCTCCGGCCGGTGGCCACGGCGGCGGCATGGAAGGCATGTACTAAAAAGTTGCTTTATGCAAGAGAAAAAGGCCCCGATAATTGTCGGGGCCTTTTCTTTAATGACGATTCCTCAGACAAGCCAACATAGCGCGGACATTCTCTGAGGGAGTATCGGCTGGAAGCGCGCAACCACTATTGAGCACAAATCTAGGAGTATCTGCAAACGTATTTAACAGTTCTTCTGTTCTGAGTTTAACCAATTCAGGGGTTCCCCTGGCCAAAATCTCGGAAGGGTCAATGTTGCCCACGAATGTAACTTTATCTTTGAACACATCGTGCGCCAGTTGAAGGTTGGTCTTGAAGTCTATCTCCAATGCGTCTGCTCCGATATCCATCATTTCCCTTAGTATCCGGTCGGTTTTCCCGCAGATGTGAAGGAGGTAGGGCAACCCTAATTCATGAGAGCACTCGGAAACCCGCCGTTCATATGGCAAAGCATAGGTGCCATAGAGTCGTGGCGATAACATATCTGGTCCGGCTGGACTATCGCCATTGGAAAGCATGTGGGCACCCGTTCCCGCCATAAGCTTGAGGAATTGACAGGTTAAACCCGTGCAGTATTCGAGAAGTCTGTGGACGAGATCATCGTCTTCGTGAGACGCGATATCCATGAGCCACTGATCCAGCCCGCGCATGGACCCCGCTAGTGAGAATGGGGATTGATCACAGTTCCCGCGTATAAATATTGCATGCCCATAATCGCGCACCAGGATCGCAACAGCTTCCGTCCATATTTGTATTCTTGGATTGTGAGAAATGTCTACAGGCTCTAAGTCCCGCACCGCTTCCAGCGCAGGCAAGCACGAGCCATGTGCTCGGGCCGGGTTGTCTTCGGGAAAGTCAACTGGAACTCCGGCGGCACCGGCAAGTGTTGCGGTATCAATGTCAACAAAGATACCGTCAAGATCATAACGCTCAGCCGCTTCTCCCATACATCGCGCAATCAGCCTCGGGTCTTCCCTGAACTGCCGCATCGTGATGTGGGCCTCTCTTGCCGCCATCATGAAATTATGCAGCATGACAGGTGTGCGATCCGGCCAATTGCCTTTGAGTGCTGCGTCAATCCTTTGCCGTCCATTCATTTTTTCACCATTCTTCGTCTTGCAGGAAACTGAGACCTTATCGCAATAGAAACAGAATTATAAAACTCCGTGCCGCTTCATAGTCATACCAACGGGCGGCTGCTTCGCTGACTGTCATCGCGCTGTGATCATCTCTGAGCACTTCACCCGGATGGGCTGGATTGAAAATTCATCGCTTCCTCTTCCACAAAAGCTTACAGGTAAGTGAAGGGTACGAGTTTCAAAGGCTGCGGATAAAGTTCTTGCTTTGAAAGGGCGGGGCTTTCAACCCCGCCGTAGATGCACTTATTAACATAATCGGCTTTAGCCGCCGAGGGAATGTGAATTTTGAATACGAATTTCCTCAGAGGCTAAAGCCCAGAAGATTTTCCTTGTCTTGCGGCGCGGCTAAAGCCGCGCCCTTTCAAAACATATTCAAGCGGCAATTAACAGCGGCTACGCGCTCTTGCGGACTCTTCCGCGCGTTACAGCGTTGCCGAGCAGAAACGCTAAAAATACCAGCGCAGATGCTACATAAAATGGCGCGCCTGGAATGTTGATGACCGGTCGAATTCCAAAGGCAAAGACCGCCGTGTAAAGCGATGGCCCAATCAAACCGGCGATGCCTCTCATGCTGCTGACGGCTCCCTGCAACTGCCCCTGCTCTGCGGGCGAGACGTGATGCGTCATCATTCCCTGCGCGGCGGGGCCGGCCAGCGTCCATAGATTCATGATGGGGATTCCTAACCAGAAGAGCAGTCCGCCGCTGGAGTAGCCAAACATGAAAAATCCGAGAACGCCAAATGTAAGGCCAAAGAGCAACGCGACACGTTCGCCAAATCGCTTGACGAAGGGCCGCACCACTCCGCCGCCCATGAGAACCGAGAAGAGACCGACAACCATCAACGAAAAGCCAACCGTCATCGAGGACCAGTGGTAGCGGTAATCTGCGTAAAGGACGTAGACCGTACCAAAGACCTGCTGCGCGGTGTAGGAGAGCAGCAGCACTGCGGCAAGGCCAAGGAGTTCCTTGTGGCGCTTGAGCAGGATGAGCGATCCGATCGGGTTCGCCTTCTTCCACTGGAATCGGCTGCGGTTTTCCTTCTTGAGCGATTCGGGCAGAACGAAGAATCCATAGCAGGCGTTGGCAAGCGAGAGCGCCGCAGCAACCCAGAAGGGCAGACGCGGACTGATTCCGCCAAGGTAGCCACCCACGGCAGGGCCAAGAATGAAGCCGAGTCCAAAGGAAGCACTCAGCATTCCGAAGCTGGCGGCGCGCTTCTCCGGAGGGGTTACGTCGCTGATGTATGCAAAACCAGTCGGGATGCTCGACGAGGTAATTCCGGAGATGATGCGCCCGACAAAGAGCCACGAAAGTGTGGGCGCAAGCGCCATCAGGATGTAATCAAGGCCGAGGCCGATATTCGAAGCCAGCACAACTGGGCGGCGACCGACGCGGTCAGAGAGCGAGCCAAGAATCGGGGAGAAAAAGAACTGCATCACGGCCCATGCGGTGCCGAAGATGCCGATCATCTGAGCGGTGCGATAAGCGTCGTTTGCAACGAAGCTGCCAATCAGTTTGGGCAGCACCGGGATGATGACGCCAACGGCGAACATATCCAGTGCAACAGTGACCAGAATGAAGTACATCGCGCCCTTGCGGACCGGAGAGTGCGTGGGCGGGGCCTTGCTGGGATTTTCGACAGAACTGCCACTGATGGCCTCTGCGCCTTCCAGTTCAAAATTTGATTGGGGAAGATTTTCTGACATGTGTTTAGTATCGCCTGTAGGCGGGCTTTCGACCAAGTGCGGATTCGTCGAATGCGAGATAAGCTTTATGAAGGAGAAACCCACACCTCAATAGCGAGATGTGGGCCATCCCTTTTGTAAATGACAAGCAAAAAAATTACAGAGCTGCGGCGCGGGTTGCCTTGATGATTTCCAGATAAGCCTTGGCGTTGGCGGTGATGATCTCCGGCTTGCCGTCAATGATGGCCTGCGGATTAACGAGATCGGCACCGACACCAAGAGCCTTGGCGCCGGCCTTGATGAAGTCAGGAGCAGTCTTCTGATTGACGCCGCCGGTTGGAATCAGCTTGAGGAATGGGAAGGGTGCACGGAGTCCCTTGAGATAAGGAGCGCCGCCAACAGCAGAGCACGGGAAGACCTTGACGTAATCCGCACCAGCATTCCAGGCGGTGATGACTTCGGTTGGCGTGAGTGCACCGGGAACGGATACCTTTCCGAGTTTCTTGGTCTTGGCGATAACGTCGAGGTGGAGGCTGGGGCTGAGGACGAACTCTGCACCGGCTTCGATGGTGGCCTGTGCCTGCGCTGCTGTAGTGACAGTTCCGGAGCCAAGCAAAAGCTTGCTGCCGTAGTTAGCCTTCAACTGCTTGAGTACATCAATGGCACCGGGGACAGTCATGGTGACTTCGATGATGTAAATGCCACCAGCGTAAAGGGCTTCGACAAGCGCGAGGGCCTGCTTGACGGAATCGGCCCTGAGAACGGGCAAAAGACCGAGAGATTCAATCTGCTGCTTTACTTCACTCACTTTGTTTCTCCTTTTGAACTTTGCGAGGTGGCCCACATCTCAGATTCGAGATGTGGGCCACCCATTGTTGTTGTCAATAGCTAACGAGCGATGCGAGCAGAGCCGCCCTTCATCACGCGCTCAACTTCGCTCTTCAGGGCCATGCTGGTGTCGCCCGGAGTCGTCATGGCCAATGCACCATGCGCTACGCCGCAGCTTGTTGCCCAGTTAATGTCCTTGCCGCTGAGAATGCCGTAGATGAGGCCCGATGCAAAGGAATCGCCGCCGCCGACACGGTCAAGAATGTCCACATCGCGCTGCGCGGTGTGCGCAATCTCATCCTTGTAGATAGCGATGGCTCCCCATGCGTTCTTCGATGCGGTGTGGGCCGTGCGCAGAGTGGTGGCGATGATCTTGAGGTTGGGATAGGCTGCGGCAACCTCGCGCAGCATCTTCTCGTAAGCGGAAACGTTAAGCTCTCCGCTGAAATCCTCAGAAACTCCTTCGAGTTTGATGCCAAGCATGGCGGAAAAGTCTTCTTCATTGCCGAAGAGAACGTCAAGCTTCTTGACCAGTTCGCGATTGACCTCCTGCGCCTTGGCCTTGCCGCCGATGGACTTCCAAAGGCTGTCACGATAATTCAAATCAAAAGAGGAGATCGTCCCGTATTTACGTGCTGCATCCAGTGCTTCGGTGACAACATCGGGTGTTGTGGCAGAGAGCGCGGCAAAGATTCCACCAGTGTGGAACCAGCGCGAACCGGCCTTTGGTCCGAAGACAGCATCCCAATCAATGTCGCCGGACTTGAGCTGCGAAACGGCTGTGTTGCCGCGATCCGAGCATCCAACCGCGGCACGAACTCCGTATCCGCGCTCGGTAAAGTTGATGCCGTTACGAACCGTGCGGCCAATGCCGTCGTAAGGAACCCACTTGATGAGCGAACCATCCACGCCACCCTGATAGATGAAGTCCTCCACCAGACGGCCCACCGGGTTATCAGCAAAGGCAGTGACAACAGCAGTGCGCAGGCCAAAGCAGCGCTTGAGGCCGCGAGCTACATTGTATTCGCCGCCGCCCTCCCACGCAGTGAACTGACGGGCAGTGTGAATGCGGCCTTCGCCTGGATCAAGGCGCAGCATGACTTCTCCGAGACTGACGCTGTCCCACTTAACTTCTTCCGGCTTCCTGAGCTTGAGTGCTTCCATGACTTTATGTGATTCCTCTCTGGGTTTTGATGGTTGTCTTGACGCAGGCTTACAAAGTTCAACTACGCCCAATTGGCCTCATGAAAATGGAAAGGCCAACTAAGCGCAGAAAATTGCTGGCACGAACTACGCCGACCAGGAATTGATGCGTGGGCTGCGCAGTGCAGGCAGATAGCCCATATCAATGGAGATGGCACGAACACATGCCACAAGACGGTTTGCAATCGTGGGAAGTTTTTGCGAGGTGACGCGGAAGCTGGGGCCGGAGACGCTGATAGCGGCAACCGCTATCCCATTCGAATCGAGGATGGGAACTGCAACACAGCGAACACCCTCTTCGCGCTCTTCGTCATCAACTGCATAACCACGGCGGCGAGTGCGCTCAACCTCACGCATCAATAATTCCCGCGTAGTAATGGTCTTGGCGGTAAAACGCTCGAAGCGGGTTTTGCGCAGAATCTCTTCGACGCGCTCCGGAGGAGTGAATGCGAGAATCGCCTTGCCGACAGCAGTGCTGTTGACTGGATTGCTGGCCCCGACACGCGAGAACATGCGGACGCTGCGCGCCGGTTCAAGCTTGTCGAGATAAATGATGTGCGAGTGCTCAAGAATGCAGAGGTGCGCCGTCTCTTCCGTCTCGGCCACCAGTCGCTTAAGGTGCGGCTGTGCGCGCTCGCGCAGATCGTACTGTTCAATGGCGCGATTGCCGAAGTCGAAGAGGCGCAGGCCCAGGCGGAACTTTCCGGTTGTGGTGCGCTCAACCATGCGATGGCGTTCGAGCACCATCAGAAAGCGGTGCGCCGTGCTCTTATGCAAACCGAGCGAGCTGGCGACCTGAGCCAGGCCAAGCGGGACATCACTTTCGCCCAGAAGATCGAGCACTGCAAAGGCCCGATCAAGCGCCTGTAGCTTGTAAGGATTGGCGGCGGTTTCGTCTCGCATAATGGGCACCTGTTTCGTCATTTGAGTTTTCACTTCATTATTCTTCTCAATCTATGGAACATCTGTCAAGGATAATATGGAATTATTATTTCATGAGGACAGACCAATTATAGTACGAGAGCATTCGCATTGTGAAATGGGTTTTCACCCTAAATAATTCAATATTGATTTATCCGCATAATATTGCACTTTTTAACCTTCCCCGTATGATTTCAGTCTTTTGATGGAGAAAATTGGTCTAACCTCTTGATGCAGTCCATGAAAGTTCTCCTGGATGATTGTTACTCTTATTCGTGCATGTATGTCCCGATAACGCCGCATCAATCCCTCATGGTGGCACTCGTTTTTATACCTGATAGTGAACCACCATACCGTAATTTCGTGCAATTGCTCTCTTCGTGTTTAATTTAGGAAACTACTTTGCCGTTGAATTCAGTGGAGCCTCTCATGATTGATTTGAACGAATCGGCCCCTTCGCAAATTCGTGCATTCTGCAATTTCACAGCATCCCCAACAGATAAGCAGGAGAAGGCATGAGCCGACTTCAAGAGTGGCTCTCGGGCGGATTACTGATTACTGATGGTGCATGGGGAACAGAGCTTCAGGCGCGGGGACTGCCTCCGGGCGACTCGCCTGACCAGTGGAACCTGACCCATCCGGAGAATGTGGAAGCGGTGGCTCGCTCCTACGTTGAGGCGGGCAGTCAGATTATTCTGACGAATACATTCCGTGCCAATTCCATTGCAATGAATGGCGACCTTGAAGCTATCAATCGTGCCGGGGTTGCAATTTCAAAGAAGGCGGCTACGGGACGCGCGCTTGTCTTTGCCTCGATTGGGCCGACCGGCAAGATGCTGATGGATGGCTCGATAAGCAGTGAGGACGCCCACGCGGCCTTTGCGGCACAGGCCGCAGTGCTTGCCGCTGCCGGTGCGGATGCTCTGTTGTTAGAAACGATGAGCGACATAGAAGAGGCACGCATTGCTGTGTCTGCAGCCAGAGAAACCCAATTGCCGGTGATTGTTTCTTTTGCTTTTGATTCCGGCAAGGGCAAGGACCGCACGATGATGGGCGCAACACCGGAGGCCGTAGCTAAGGCAATGACGGAAGCTGGAGCCGATGCTGTCGGCGCAAATTGCGGAGTTGGAGTTGAGAATTTCATAGTTATCTGCGAACGGCTCCACGCAGCCTGTAATCTACCCATATGGGTCAAGCCGAATGCTGGTCTGCCGACGATAACAGGAACTGCAATTCACTACACAACTTCTGCTGAGTTCTTCGCATCGCACTATGCGGCGCTGCGCGATGCGGGTGCATCGTTTATTGGCAGTTGCTGCGGGTCTACGCCGGAGTTTATTCGCGCATTGAGCCGCGCCAGGGCTGAGAGCGTTTAAGAACGCGGCGGAACGACATAAAAGAGAATGGCAAAGTAGTGTGCAATGCTGCCTGCCAATACAAAAATGTGCCAGAGCGCATGGAAATACCGCAGGCGGTCATAGGCATAAAACAAAATTCCGAGTGTGTAGGCCAGTCCTCCGGCGGCAATCCACATCATGCCGTTCCAGCCAATTGCGTGTAGTAACGGGTTGACCGCAAAAACAACAAACCATCCCATAAAGAGATAAATTACGGTTGAAGCAAAAGGAAAGCGTCCGACGGCAAGGCTCTTGAAGATGATTCCTGCCGCAGCCAATGCCCATACGACGATAAAGAGAAACCAGCCCAGCCGTCCATGCAGGGAAACCAGCGTGAAGGGCGTGTAAGTACCTGCAATCATCAGGTAGATTGCTGAGTGGTCCAGCACATGCATCACATGCCGCGCCCGCGTGCGAACCAGCGAATGATAAAGCGTGGAGCAGAGATAGATCAGGATCAGCGTGACGGCGTAAATACTGCAACTGACAACATGCCATGCCGTTCCCCTTGTTGAAACGACAATAAGATACGCTGCACCGGCAATGGCCAGCGCTGCGCCAATTCCGTGGGTAATAGCGTTTGCGAGAATGTCTTCGAGTTTGTACTGCGATTGCACAAACCGATGATAGCGTTGCCGCCTGGAGGACGCAGTGATGCACACGCGCTGAATGCAATTTATTTGTAAGAAGAATTTCTGTAAAAAGGATAGCTTTGGTGGGCAGTGAGGGATTCGAACCCCCGACATCCTGCGTGTAAAGCAGGCGCTCTAACCAGCTGAGCTAACCGCCCGAACCGAACCAAAGAAGGGTCATTGACGAATGCCTTCCTTCATCAATATACCAGTAATTGTTCTTATTTCGCTTGCAGCGATTTAACAGTGGTGCTGGCAACTTGGTAGACTCATCAGAGTGAAACGACTCATTCTTAATGCGGATGATCTGGGACTAACGAGCGGCATCAATCGGGCCGTCGTAGAACTGCATCAGGCAGGCCACCTGACCTCGACCACGCTGATGGCCAGTTCCGAGCAATACGAAGAAGCCGTAGCCTGCGCAATTGCAAATCCCAAACTCGGCGTTGGCTGCCATGTAGTGCTGGTAGATGGCAGGTCTGTTGCAGGCGCCGAGAAGGTTCCTTCACTGATAGACCCGGCAACGGGCGAGCTTCGCATTACGCTTGGTGCCTTTGTAATGGAGCTTTTACGGGGACACTTGCACGCCAGCGAGATTGAGGCAGAGACCATCGCGCAGATTCGCCGTTTGCAGAAGAGCGGCATTCATCCCACGCATATTGATACGCACAAGCACACGCACCTCTTCCCTGCCGTGCTGGATGCGGTGCTGCGAGGAGCACATCGCTGCGGAGTGCGGGCCGTGCGCAACCCCTTTGAACCGGCGTGGAGCGTGAAAGCTACCCACGGCGCTCCGTGGAAGCGGATGGTTCAAGTAATGGCGCTCAGGCTGATGCACCATGCCTTCCGGCGACTGGTAAAGAAATATAAATTTGTAACAACGGATGGCTCCATTGGCATTCTCGCAACAGGAACGCTCAATGCCGCCACGATTGAGTCGCTTATCAAAGCCATGCCCGATGGAACGTGGGAACTATGCTGCCATCCCGGCTACAACGATGAGGCCCTAGCGAAGGTTCGCACACGCCTGCATGAGAGCCGCGAGATTGAGCGCGATGCCCTGCTTCGAACAAGCTTTGAAGGCGTTGAAATGATCAGTTTCAAGGCGCTGCATCCGGTATCGAATAAGCAGAAAGAAGCGCGATGAAGATTGGAATCACCTGCTATCCCACATACGGCGGCAGCGGAGTCGTGGCCACAGAACTTGGCATTGAGCTGGCCAACGCCGGACACGAGATACACTTCATCACCTATTCGCAGCCCTTCCGGCTCAGCGGACGCGAGAGTGGAATTCTCTATCACGAGGTTCCTGTCTCGAACTATCCGCTCTTCGAGTTCCCTCCTTACGATCTGGCGCTGGCAACCCGCATGGCTGAGGTGGCAGAGTACTACGAACTGGATCTGCTGCATGTTCACTACGCGATTCCGCACTCCGTATGCGCGCTGCTGGCGCGGCAGATGCTGGCTGCACGCGGTATGCGTCTGCCATTCGTGACAACGCTGCATGGAACAGATATCACGCTGGTCGGGCAGGACCACGCCTATCTTCCCATCACGCGTTTTGCAATTAATGAGAGCGACGGCGTAACTTCCATCTCAAATTATCTTCGCGAGAAGACCATCGCCGACTTTGCAATCGAGCGACCAATTGAAGTGATTCCCAACTTCGTCAACTGCGACGTCTATACTCCGATCGAGGATCGTCGCGCTGAGTTGCGGCGTCGCTTTGCCCCCTGCGGCGAAAAAATTCTGATGCACCTGTCAAACTTCCGCCCGGTCAAACGTGTGCTGGATACGGTCGAGATCTTTGCACGGGTACGCGAGCAGATTCCGACCAAGCTATTGCTGATCGGCGATGGCCCGGAGCGATCAAGCGCGGAGTGGCTGGCACACTCCAAGGGCCTGCACAAGGATGTGCTCTTCCTCGGCAAGCAGGAGAGCGTCAACGAACTGCTGCCGCTGGCTGATTTGATGCTGATGCCAAGCGAACTGGAGTCTTTTGGACTGGCTGCGCTGGAGGCAATGGCCTGCAAGGTTCCGGCTATCTCGACTCGCGTTGGCGGCGTGGCCGAACTCATCACGCATGGAGTGGATGGGCTGCTTTACGAGGTGGGCGATGTAGGCGGGATGGCCACCGGAGCGCTGAACCTGCTCCATGATGAAAAACAACTGCAAGCCATGCGCATAGCCGCTCGCAAAAAGGCACAGGACAAATTCTGCTCATCAAAAATTATTCCGCACTACGAGCGCTATTACGAGCGAGTCCTGAACGGCCAGAAATAAAAATGCCCGGAGGCAACCTGCTTCCGGGCATTTTAAGCATTCCTTTGAAGATTACCGGAAGCGGCTCATAATGTGATCCACTGTGTGATTGGCTTCCTCGATGTGGTGCATTGCGCGCGCTCTTAACCCATGCGCAAAAAAATTGTCCTCTTCGCGGTCAAGGTCATGCCACGCGGCATCGCCAGCCTCGCGGGCCCTGCGGAAACGGTTGGCAGGCGTAATGCGGGCATCAATGGGAGCATGGTCGCGCAGTTCCTTGCCATCGTCAATGGCGGCTTTCTTGATTTCGCCGATAGCAGCATCAATCTCGTCAATCGCGTGTTGCGACTCGGCATCAATGCGCTCGCTGGGGGTCAGGCGGTCCAGATAGGCACGCATGAGGCGAAGATCGCTGAGTGCATGAAGATAGGCTGGATGCCTTCCGGGTTCCTGCGCCTGCGATGGAACAGCCCCGCAAATCATGACGACGGTAAAAGTGGCAGCAAGAAGCAATGGCTTGATGAACTTCATTTTCAAAAAATCCTCCCTTTGGCTCAGGTTCTTATGACTGCGAGAAGAATCATACAGAACCGGCACTGTTTAGGACACCTGTTCCACATAAAAAGTTGTTCGGCAAATTTTAATCTGCGGGAAACAATCAGCCCTCGCTGTCACTGACGCTCATTTGGGGAATCTCGATGACCACCAGCGTTCCCCTTCCGGGACGGCTGACAATGCGGAATTTGGCAGCATCGCCGTAAAGCACCTCAAGCCGCTCCCGCACATTGCGCATGCCGATGCCTGCTCCCTTGCGCGAGATGGAAGCCTCCGGACGCGGCCCCATGCCGACACCATCATCCTCCACCTCAATGATGGTTGACAGGCCTGCAATACGACTGCGCAGGGTTATGATGCCGCCGTTGATGCGCGGCTCCAGCCCATGCTTGATGCTGTTCTCTATCAGCGGTTGCAGCAGGATGGAAGGGACAAGGGTGTTGAGCGTAGCGGGATCAATTTCCTTGCGCACCTGAAGTTTATCTGCGCCAAAGCGAACTACCTCGATATCGAGATAGTCGTCGGTAAAGCCGAGTTCTTCGCTCAGCGGCACGTAGGAGTCGCGCTCGCGCAGAAGTGTGCGCAAAATGCTGGCCAGCTTGACGATCATCTCGCGCGCAAGTTCCGGCTTGAAGCGCACCAGAGAGGCGATGGAGTTGAGTGTGTTGAAGAGGAAGTGCGGATTAATCTGTCGCTGCAATGCATCCAGACGCGCCTCAAAGAGCAGTCGCCGTTGCTCTTCGACCTTGCGTTCAAGCCGCAGAGCGTTCCAGATTTTGAGCGGAATGCCGACGACCATTGCGGCGCAGGCCAGCATTCCCAGACGCTGAAACCAGTTTGCCGGGATCAGGCCGAAGAGTTGCGCCGGATACTCCTGCGTAAGCCACTCGCGGCTGATTTCCATGCCGCTGATAAGCATCAGCAAAAGAATCTGGCGGTCAAAACGCGGTTTGTGTACATTGCGGCGCACCCAGCGATAAATGCTGAGGTCAATGAACGGCGAAAAGGACCAGACCTCGTCCGCCTCAACAAACTGCGCGAAGAAGCTGGTGACAACTGCAACCGCCAGATTGAAGGGCAGTGTCAGATATTCGTGATGCAGCAGGGCTGGCGCTGCCATCACAATGGCACCCAGAACAGAGGGCAAGGGGCCAAGCAGCAGGCCGAGAAGAATGACCGCTTCAAAGGCAACATCGGCGGCAAAGAAATTTGGAACAACCGTGCGCACCATGACGCCAAGCGTGACCGGTACAAGAAAGAAAGCGAGCAGTCCGTAGCGTTGCCGAGGGCGGCGATGTTCATCGAAGAGCAGATTCTGGAAGACGCGCGAGCGGGCCAGCGCACTCGATATGGCAGCAGCCACTCCGAGTTTGACCAGCAGCGTAATCCAGATAAGCTTCTCGTTCATCACGCTCTTACTCTAATACGGCGGATGAATCCTTTTCGAGGGCTGGCGCATATAATCTACATATGCCGTTTACTCGTGTTGACAAGGTGGCCGACGCCGATTTCCCCACGCGCTGGGGACACTTCCGCATTCTGGGCTTCGAAGGCCAGATGGGCGTCACGTCCGCCTGTGATGAAAAATCCGGCGAAAAAGGGCCGGAGATTGAAGGAATTGTTGCACTGGTGATGGGTGATATCGCCAGCACTCCGCCGTTGGTTCGCATTCATTCGCAGTGCCTGACCGGCGACGTTTTCCACTCGCTGCGCTGCGACTGCCGTCTGCAACTGGAACTGGCCTTGCGCAAGATTACAGAGGCTGGCGCAGGCATCCTGCTCTACGAGCAGCAGGAGGGACGCGGCATCGGCCTGATGGCCAAGCTGCGCGCTTATGAGTTGCAGGATCAGGGCCTCGATACAGTGGAAGCAAATGTAAAGCTGGGCTACGCCGCCGATTGCCGCGAGTATGAATTGCCCGCGCTGGTTCTGCACCAGCTTGGGGTGAAGTCCGTGCGACTGATTACGAATAATCCGGAAAAGGTGAATGCGCTGGAGTCGAATGGAATTACCGTGGCCGAGCGCGTCTCCGCGGAAGTAAAACCGCTGAAGAGCTTTGAAAAATATATGAAAACCAAGCGGAAAAAGATGGGACATATTCTGGATGCGGCGCCGGAGGAAGAGACGAAAGCAATCTGATTTTTACTGGATGTAGACGGGTTCGGCCTCAGTTCAGATATCCGGTTTACTTTGACTGCATACTATCGAAACATTGTTCCAGGAGAGCGAGCCTCAATGCAAAAAGAAAAAACAAGCCAAACGGCTCAATACATAACCTTCTGCCGGGCTTTGGAGACTCAAGAGCAACCAGCACGGCGCCTCTTCAACGACCCATTCGCCTTTGCTCTGCTATCGGGTTCATACAGAATGTTAGCTCGCTTGGCCCATTTTCCTATACTTGGCAAACTGGTCTATTCCATCCTTGATTTGGGGTGGCCGTACACGCGGAGTTCCGCGGTAGTGCGAACTCGAGCGATTGATGACCTGGTGAGTGATGCCATCCGAAGTGGAGTTCGTCAACTGGTGCTACTGGGAGCAGGTCTCGATAGCCGCGGCTGTCGGCTGGGTGAGACTGCGGAGACCGCGGTATTTGAAGTGGACCATCCAGCCACACAGCGCATGAAAAAGGAGCGCCTTCATGCCTGCATGGGCAAGTTACCAACAAATATTCGATATGTTGCAATAGATTTCGAACGGGACGCCCTCGAAGCGAAGCTTATCGAGTCAGGCTATAATCCAGCAGTTCAAGCTATTGTGGTGTGGGAAGGCGTCATCGACTATCTGACTGAATCTGCCGTGCAGAGCACCCTTGCTGTCCTTGCACGAGTGCTGGTTCCGTCAAGTCTTCTGATTTTCACCTACACGCATAAAGGCGCCCTGGATGGGTCCAAAACCTTTCCAGGTGCGCGCCGCTGGCGGTCATGGAGTAGCATCAGCAGTGAGCCCTTCCTTTTTGGTTTCAATCCCAATACGCTGGCGGAGGTGTTGAAGCAGCATCTTTTCCTGTTGCAAAGCGATGAATCAACGGAGGAGATCGCTCAACGCTACTGCTCACCGCTTGGTCGCATTGAGCCGGGGAATCGAGCCTACCGGGTAGCGACCGCTAGACGTTCGGATGACGTGCCCTTTCAAAATATGATTTATGCAACCAGTAGTTAATTGTCGTTTCAAACTACAAAGGCCGGAAAATATCTCTCCGGCCTTTACATTCTGAACAGCAGATTCCTTCGCTTGCGCTACGGAATGACAAGCAAAAGACAACTACAGGAAGCCTATTCCGTTGCCGTCCCCTTGACGCGCACCACCGTAATCTTCGAGAAGCCCTCCAGAAATTCCGGTGGCTTCAGCCGGTCAGCCATCTTGTGCAGAATCTCTTCGCTGACACGGCGCTCGCGCTTGCTGTTGCGCTCGATGCAAATCTCCACCGGCACATCAAAGAAGACCGCCTGCACATCGTAGCCAAAGCTCTTGGCCATCTTGATCCACTGGCGACGCTCGTGAGGCGACAGATTCGTCGCGTCCACGTAATTCCACGGCATCTTGGCAATCAGCCTTGCGCGCAGCAAGGAACGCAGGGTAGAAAAGACCAGTCCCTGATAACGCTGCTCGGTGATGTCGTCAAAAAGAATGTTGCGGAGCATGTCGCTGGACAGCGGCGTTACGCCACGGCGCTTGAACCATGTCGTTTTGCCGGAGCCGGGCAGGCCGATGGCCAGAACCACAAATCCCTTTGGAACCTGTGGTGTTTCCTGCTCCTGTGGCGGGATGGAGGGGGATTCCGGCTGGGTTTCGACCACCAGCTTGCCAGGTTTGGCGGCAGGCTCGTCGTAACGCTCGCCCATATCCTCATCCGGGTCGTCGGGCAGGGTGCCGAAGTCGTCCTCAGGATGAATGGGATGGATTGGTGCTTGCTTGGGCGCAGGAGTTGCCCTGTGCGCGGCGAAATTCTCATCGCCGTAGGTGGGAACCAACGGCTTTGGCTGATTGCTTGGTATCTCCTGACCAATGCGGCCAGTAGCTTCGGAGGTGTTCGGCCCCCGGCGGGTGCGTCGTCTCATAACTCTTCCACGCGAAAATTCGCGCCTAAGGCGTATCAAAAAAAGCCTTACACAGGGTTTAACACAATCAAAGGGCTGTCGCAAATGCAGTGCGTTCCGTCACATCCCGGTATTTGAATTCCGCCTCATAATAGGACTGCAAGGGTTTCTATTTGGAAGTTGTTCCCCTTTTTCCCGCTGAGATGCTTGACAATAGTGTTAGCATCCTTACGTTGGTGGCCTTCGCAGTTTGCGGAGCAGCACACCGTCCGGCGCGCAACAGCGACGCGCACACATTCAAAACCATCAAGGGAGATTTTTAATGGCAGTCAAGGTTGGAATCAATGGCTTCGGTCGCATCGGCCGCAACGTCCTTCGCGCAGCAATCAGCAACCCGGAGATTGACTTCGTAGCAATCAACGATCTCACCAGCCCGGCCACACTGGCCCACCTATTGAAGTACGATTCGGTCACGGGCAACATCCCGAACGTAATCACCTCCGGTGAGAACTTCATCACCGTTGACGGTAAAAAGATTACCGTATTTGCTGAGCGCGACCCAGCCAAGCTGGATTGGGCCTCGACCGGCGCACAGATCGTCGTCGAGTCGACCGGCCACTTTACCGATGCCACCAAGGCGAAGGCTCACCTGGGCGCAACCGTCAAGAAGGTCATCATCTCGGCTCCGGCATCGAACGAGGATGTAACCATTGTGCTCGGCGTCAACGAAGACAAGTACGACGCAGCCAAGCACAACGTCATCTCCAACGCCAGTTGCACCACCAACTGCCTGGCACCTGTGGTCAAGGTTCTGCTCGCTCACTGCGGCATCGTCAGCGGCATCATGACAACCATCCACAGCTACACCAACGACCAGGTGATTCTGGACTTCCCGCACAAGGACCTGCGCCGCGCCCGTGCCGCAGCCCTGAGCATGATCCCCAGTTCGACCGGTGCTGCCAAGGCCCTCAAGCTGGTTCTGCCTGAGACCACCGGCAAGCTGGATGGTTTCTCCCTGCGCGTCCCGACCCCGAACGTCTCCATCGTTGACCTGACCTTCATCAGCGAGAAGCCCACCGACGTCGCCTCTGTCAACGCAGCCCTCAAGACCGCCGCAGAAGGCCCGCTGAAGGGCATCCTCGGCTATGACGAGAACCAGTTGGTCAGCTCGGACTTCAAGGGCAACCCGCTGTCGTCCATCGTGGACGCGCCGCTGACGAAGGTTGTCGGCAACAGCGTCAAGGTGCTGAGCTGGTACGACAACGAGTGGGGCTACTCCAACCGCGTTGTGGACCTGATCGGCTTCCTCGAGAAGAAGGGTCTGTAAATCTGTCTGCGCCCCGGAGCTTATACGAGTTCCGGGGCGTAAACTTATAAAATCATGCGCCAAAATATCAGCGGCAACTCACCCTACGAACCCATCATCGGCTTCTCCCGCGCAGTCCGCGTGGGCAATCAGGTATTCGTCTCCGGCACCGGCCCGGTTGGTGCTGACGATGCCGATGCGGCCACCCAGACCAAACACATTCTCGCCGCTGCTGCCACCATTCTTGAGCGTGCAGGCTCCTCGCTGGAGCACGTCGTCCGCACCCGCTTGTTCCTCGCAAACACTGAGGAGTGGGAGGCCATTGGCCGCGCGCATGGCGAGGTCTTCGGCAGGATTCTGCCTGCATCCTCAATGGTCGGTGCCAGGCTGCTCAATCCCAAGTGGCATGTTGAAATCGAACTGGACGCAATCATCCCCGACGGTAAAAACGACTAAGCAACCCTCTGAAAAAAAGGAAGGCTGAAGCCCATGGCAAAACTTTCGATTCGTGATCTCGACCTCGCCAACAAACGTGTCTTCATCCGCGTGGACTTCAACGTCCCGCTCACGGAAGACGGAAGCACCATCACCGACGACACCCGCATCCGCGCCACCCTGCCTACGCTCAAGTACGCGCTTCAGCACAAGGCAAAGGTGATTCTGGCCTCGCATCTGGGCCGCCCCAAGGGCAAGGTCAACCCAAAGTATTCTCTGCGCCCGGTTGTGGACCGCCTGCGTCATTTGCTCGATCAGGCGCTGGACGAAGAGGTCAATGTCGCCTTCTCGCCGGATTGTATTGGCGAGGTTGCACAGGAACTGGCTCTTCAACTTGAGTCGGGACAGGTTCTGCTGCTCGAAAATCTCCGCTTCCACCCGGAAGAAGAGGCCAATGATCCGGCCTTTGCCAAACAGCTTGCTTCGCTGGCCGAGCTTTACGTCAACGACGCCTTTGGCTCTGCACATCGCGCGCACGCTTCCACGGAAGGCATCACGCACTTCCTGCCGAAGTCGGCTGCTGGCCTGCTGATGGAGAAGGAAATCACCTATTTAGGCAAGGCTTTGGAATCTCCGGACAAGCCCTTTGTCGCCATCATCGGCGGCGCCAAGGTCTCCGACAAGATTCTGGTCATTGACAACCTTCTGAACAAGGTGGACACGCTGATTATCGTAGGCGGAATGGCCTACACCTTCCAGCGCGCGCTCGGCGTTCAGACCGGCAAGTCGCTGGTCGAAGAGGACAAGATCGAGACCGCGAAGGAAGCCATCGCCAAGGCCAAAAAGCTAGGCGTCAATCTGCTGTTGCCGGTCGACAATGTTCTTGCTGACAAGTTTGCTCCCGATGCCAAGACGCAGCCATGGGATACCGACAAGGACTTCCCGGCGGAGTGGATGGGTCTGGATATCGGCCCCAAGTCCATCAAGCTGATTAGCGATGTGGTTGCCGATGCCCGCACCATTGTCTGGAACGGCCCTGCTGGCGTCTTTGAGTTCCCTGTCTTTGCCAAGGGCACCAACGCCATCGCCAAGGCGGTTGCGGAGAACACCGACGCAATTTCGATTATCGGCGGCGGCGACTCCGTCTCAGCCATCAACAAGGCGGGCTATGCTGACAAGGTCACGCACATCTCGACTGGCGGCGGTGCAAGCCTGGAGTTCCTCGAAGGCAAGAAGCTGCCGGGGGTTGAGGCGCTCACGAACAAGTAGATTTTCTGCTGTAACGCGAACACCCTGCGGCCTCTGGCCGCAGGGTGTTCCGTTGGAAGGTACGCTACACTTTCCTGGTCACTTATTGGAGGTTGATATGCAAACCGCTACTGAAAAATTAATACAACTTGGCTCTATACCTGCACTGCGTGGATTCATTATCGGGTTTCTGGGTTCGATTCTAGGTGCTGTGATTACTCGTAAATTTATCCTCTGCAAAAAGAAGCTCGTCTCCATACGCCTCTCTGCCGAGGTGTTGGAGTACTTCAAAGCTACCGGCGATGGCTGGCAGACACGCATTGACGAAACGCTAAAGTCCAAAATTGCGAAAGCGCGCTAATGATTTCCAGTGCCAGATTTAAATTGGCATCCCATTCCTACTGTGCCTGCCGTCACGATTGCTGTCTATTCAGTAGGCTAAAATAGCACTATTATGAGCCGCAAAGCACTGATCGCCGCCAATTGGAAGATGTTCAAGACTCCCGCCGAGGCCAAGGCCTTTGTGGACGCATTCCTGCCGCTGGTTGCAGGACACACCCGCGATGAAATCGCAATTTTCCCTTCGCCCGTTCTGCTGCCCGGCGTCATTGAAGCCTTCAAGGGCTCAAACGTCGCCGTTGGCGCACAGAATATCCATTTTGCCGAAGAGGGTGCCTTCACCGGCGAGACCTCTGTCGGCCAACTGAAGGCTGTCGGCGGAACCCATACCCTGATCGGCCACTCCGAGCGCCGCCAGTACTTTGCTGAAACCGACGAAATCGTGAACAAGAAGCTCCATACCGCGCTCAAGCACGGACTTGTTCCCGTCGTCTGCATCGGCGAAGTTCTCTCAGAGCGCGAGGCCGGCAAGACGGCTGAGGTTCTGGTTCGCCAGACCGTTGGCGCACTTGCAGGCATTACCGCCGAGGCCGCTAAGCCAATCGTGATCGCCTATGAGCCCGTATGGGCCATCGGCACCGGCAAGACAGCTACACCGGAGATGGCGGAAGAAGCGCACGCCATCATCCGCGCCGAGGTTGCCCGCCTGCTGGGTGCTGAGGTTGCAGCCAACATCCGCATCCTCTACGGCGGCTCGGTTAAGCCGGACAACGCAACTTCCCTGCTCGGCCAGCCGGATATAGACGGCGCACTGGTGGGTGGTGCAAGTCTGAAGCCGGATTCCTTTATCGGAATCGTGAAGTACTAATAACGTTCCAGGCAATAAAATGCGGCGCAGAGTTTCACTCTCTGCTCCGCATTTTTATTGCCGTTTTCTTAATTACTTGAATTGCAGGAGGAATCCCGGGACTTGATGAGCACTTGATCGCCCTCGAGTTTGACCTCGTAGACCTTTACTCTTGCGGCCTCATCGTGTAGAGCTGTGCCATCCTTCACGTCGAAGGCCCAAGCATGCCAGGGACACACGACGCGGCCTTCTTCGATGACTCCCTGCCCGAGCGGCCCGCCGCGATGGGGGCAATCATTTTCGAGCACAGCAATTTCGCCTTTGACCCGCGCCACACAGAAGATGGTTGCGCCAACTGTCACTTCTCTGGCTTCGCCCTCGACGGGCAATTCGGAAAGCTTGCATAGAGGTATAAATTCAGCCATCGTTCAGCCTTCCTTTCGTGGCCTCTGAGCGGCTCACACCTGCTGGTTATTCTAAGCGATGAGGTGAATAGTTTTCTGAAAGCTGAATCCCATGCAGGAAAAATGAATAGCAGGCCTTCGCATAGAACTCGATGACAGACGAAGAACAAGCTGCCGGGAACCGGATACTGGTATCGCTGCACCCGCCCATATGGATTTGGCTCCTGCATTGATGCGATTTCTGGATGAGTTGAAATAAAAATTTGCCGGGTCAATCCGAAATGCATCCCATGTGCATTTCTTCACATATTTTTACGCCCGGCTTGCTACAATTTGCTGTGGGTATGCTTCTTTCAGAAGTACACGTACGCTGCCTTTCAGGAGGGAATTCCCGATGCCACGGACGATGACCGCCGAAGCATCTGAATCCAGAGATGTAAAGTCTGGAACCAGCCCCCTCACCCGCGATCAGCTGATTCGCATCTACCGCCTGATGTACACCTCGCGCAAGATTGATGACCGCGAGATCATGCTCAAGCGGCAACAGAAGATTTATTTTCAGATATCAGGAGCCGGTCACGAGGCTCTGCTGGTTGCAGCCGGAATGGCGCTTCGGCCAAGCTATGACTGGTTCTTCCCCTACTATCGCGACCGCGCACTCTGCCTGACGCTGGGCGTGTCGGCAAAGGATATGTTCTTGCAGGCCGTCGGTTCTGCCGAGGATCCGGCCAGCGGTGGACGCCAGATGCCGACGCACTGGAGCGACACCAAACTGCACATTGTTTCGACCTCTTCTTCGACGACAACGCAACTGCTCCATGCCGTGGGCTGCTCAGAGGCTGGGCGATATTTCAGCAGGCATCCCGAGGTCGCCGCAAAGCACACGGGCGACTATCGCGAGTTTCACGAGGTCAGCTTTCAGGGCGACGAGATAAGCTATGCCTCGCTTGGCGAGGGTTCTACCTCGCAGGGAGAGTTCTGGGAGGCGATGAACACCGCCTCGAACCAGAAGCTGCCGGTCATCTTCTGCATCGAGGACAACGGCTACGCCATCTCTGTTCCGGTTGAGGTCAATACACCGGGAGGCAATATTTCACGATTGGTAGCCAATCATCCCAACTTTCATTTTGAAGAGGTAGATGGCACCGACCCCATTCAGAGCTACGACGCCTTCTGCCGCGCTGCCGAACACTGCCGCAGCGGCAAGGGACCGGCGCTGGTGCATGGCCACGTGATCCGGCCCTACTCGCACTCGCTCTCCGACGACGACAAGCTTTATCGCACCAGGGAGGAGCGCGAGGCAGATGCTCTGCGAGACCCTATCACCCGGTTCCAGATGCATCTGCTCCGCGAAGGCGTCCTGACGGCAGAGGAGATTAATGCTCTGGAAAAACAGGTGGACGACGAGGTAGAGCAGGCCGCGATTGAGGCTATCGCCGCACCGCTTCCAGAGGTCCGTTCCATCCCGCTGCACATCTTTTCTGAGAAGCTTGATCCGACCACGGAAGCGTTTTCAACCACGCCCGGCCCCGGCAAAGCCAAAGAGGGTGAAAGCAAAGTTCAGTTGCATACGATGGCTGATCTCATCAACGTCTGCCTGCGCGATGAGATGAAGCGCGACCCGCGCATCCTTGTTTACGGCGAAGATGTGGCCGACGCCAGCCGTCCCGATGCTCTCAAGGAGGGCAAAGGCAAAGGCGGCGTCTTCAAGATTACGCATGGCTTGCAGAAGGCCTTTGGCTCGGAGCGCGTTTTTAATTCCCCGCTCGCCGAAGCAAACATCGTAGGCCGCGCTGTTGGTTACGGCATTCGAGGAATGAAGCCAGTGGCCGAGGTTCAATTCTTTGATTACATTTGGCCAGCTATGCACCAGATTCACAATGAGTTAAGCGTCATGCGCTGGCGGTCGAATGGGACATGGGCCGCTCCGGCTGTGCTGCGCGTGGCGATTGGCGGTTATCTGACCGGCGGGGCTATCTATCACTCCCAATCCGGAGAAAGTGTCTTTACGCACATTCCCGGTTTGCGGGTAGTCTTCCCCTCCAACGCGCTCGACGCCAATGGATTGTTGCGGACAGCTCTGCGCTGCGATGACCCGGTGCTCTTCCTCGAACACAAGCGGCTCTATCGCGAGACCTATGAACGAGCGCCCTATCCGGGGCCGGATTACATGATTCCCTTTGGCAAGGCGAAGATTGTCAATCCCGGCAAAGATCTCACGCTGATTACCTATGGCGCGGTGGTTCCGCGTGCGCTTCAGGCAGTACAAAAGGCCCAACGTGAACATGGCATTGAGGTCGAGCTGATTGACCTGCGCACGTTGAGTCCTTACGACTGGGAAACCATTGCCGAGTCGGTAAAAAAGACCAGCCGCGTGATTGTGGCTCACGAGGATATGCAGAGCTGGGGTTATGGCGCAGAGATTGCCGCGCGTATTGGCGAGGAACTCTTCGACTATCTGGATGCGCCGGTTCGCCGCGTTTCGGGAATGGACACCTTCGTGGCCTACCAGCCGATTCTTGAAGATGCCATCCTGCCGCAGCCGGAGCATATTTTGCAGGCAATCCTGAAGCTGCGAAGCTGGTAAGCAGACAAAGCGCAACTTTCCCCACCACCTTACGTTTCCATTGACAGGCATATGCTGTCTCCCATCTTTACCGGGAGCGGGAATCTCATTGCCACCCCTTGAAAGCAGAACGCACAATCGAACGAAGGAGCGAAGTTTATGTCCCTGACGCGTCGAGCAATTCTGAAAAATAGTGCTTTGGCAGTGGTAGGCACCTCCGTCATCCCCAGCTTCCTGAGTCGCGCTGTCCTTGCCGAAGCAGTCAACGCCAAAGCCAACGGCAAGCGACTGGTGGTGATCTTCCAGCGTGGCGCAGCCGACGGACTTAACGTAGTGGTCCCCTACGCCGAGAAGAATTACTATGCCATGCGCCCAACCATTGCCATCCAGCAAAAGGACGTGATTGATCTGGATGGATTCTTTGGGCTGCACCCGGCACTCTCGCCGTTGAAGCCGCTCTGGGACCGGAAGCAGATGGCCATCATCCACGCCTGCGGTTCGCCCGATACAACACGTTCGCACTTTGATGCCCAGGACTTTATGGAGTCGGGCACGCCAGGCGTCAAGGTGACGGAGGATGGCTGGCTGAACCGCGCGCTACAGGCCGAAGACAAAGCCCATCCCCACCACGCAGCCGGCGCCTTCCGCGCCATCACGATGGGGGCACAGCTTCCCCGCACGCTTCAGGGCAGGATTCCCGCTGTTGCCATCGGGAATGTAAATGATTTTTCTGTTGGCGGCAGAAGTCCTCAGGCACAGCCTCTGTCAAATAGCTTCGAAGCTATGTACGGAGAGAGCACGGACGCCGTTCTGCACGGCACAGGCAAAGAAACCTTCGATGCAGTCAAGATGCTGAAGGCCACCGACCCCTCGCACTACAGCCCCGCGCAGGGTGCCAATTATCCCGCCGCTCCCTTTGGCAATGCAATGAAACAAGTGGCGCAGTTGCTGAAGGCAGACCTTGGCGTGGAAGCAGCCTTTGCCGATATCGGCGGCTGGGATACCCATCAGAATCAAGGCAGTGACAGCGGACAACTTGCCAATCGCCTGAAGGAGTTTGCAGAGAGCATTGGGGCATTCTGGACAGATATGGGCAACGACGCAGAGCGCACGGTGCTGGTGACGATGTCCGAGTTTGGACGCACTGTTCGCCAGAATGGCACTGCCGGAACCGACCACGGCCACGCCAATGTGATGTTCGTGATGGGCGGCCCGGTCAAAGGCGGCAAGGTCTATGGACGCTGGCCCGGCCTTGCGCCGGAGCAACTCTACGAAGGACGCGATCTGGCGATTACAACAGACTTCCGCCAGGTGCTGGGCGAAGCAGCCTACAGGACTGTAGGCGCTCATGATTTGAATCTGGTCTTCCCCGGAGCAGGATTGCAGAACCGGCATTTCCTCGGGCTTCTGAACGGATAGGATTCCCTGGAGCACAGCCTGGGCCTCTGCCAATCGGCAGGGGCCTTTTGTTTTTGTGTAAAAAGTGTTTGTGGCTTTTTGAAAGAATAGGTTTGATGATAGAAAGTGTTGCGGCTCTGCGAGCGACCATGCAGGGTTGGAGGAGCTTTGAACGTACTAAATGGAATTGCAGCAATTCTGGAATCGCCAACAGCACAATCCATTGTGGGTCTCGGCGAGCAGGGTGCTCACGACTACCTGCACTGGAGGCTGACCCGGCTGGTGATTATTACGGCGGTCACCTTCCTGCTGCTCACCTTGCTGCGGATAATATTTGCGCGGCTAGGGCGCAGGGCTGAGAAGCGCACCGGAGCCAGCTATCAATTGAGCGGAGCCTATGCCGCCTCACAGGTAGCACGCGGGCTTGCATTCTCTGTCGTTCTGCTGGCTGCGCTGCAACAGGTTCTGCATACCTTCGGATTCCGATTCTTTGAACATGCTGTTGATGAGTGGATGGACGATGCGCAGGAATTTCTGCACATCAAGGTGCCGCATCTGCTGATTGCCGCAGCCGTGGCCTACATTCTGATGCGCTTGCTGGGACTGGCAACGGCGCGCATGGTCTATGTGGCAGAGCGCCATGCCGCAGATGCCGGACGTGTCTCGCAGGTCAAAACGGTTGCAGGTGTCGTTCGTGCAACGGGAATCACGCTCATCCTGCTCATCACCGGATTGCAGGTGCTGGAGATTCTTGGCGTAAATCTTGCTCCACTGCTGGCCTCTGCCGGAGTGGCCGGCATCGCAATTGGACTTGCAGCACAGACCATCGTGAAGGATGTGTTGAACGGCGTACTGATCCTGATTGAGGATCAGTACAAGGTCGGCGATGTGGTGCGGCTGGCCGGGATATCTGGAACTGTCGAGGCAATGACGCTCAGGAAAACCACAGTTCGAGACAACGATGGCGTGGTGTATGTGATTCCCAACTCGCAGATTTCGCTGGTGGGCAATCAGAGCCGCGACTTCAGCGTTGCAACGGTGCAGGTCTCGGTTGATTTCTCTGCCAACCCTGACCGCGTGCTGGAACTGCTGAAGGAAACAGCGATGAGCATTCGCGAGGACATCCTCTACAAGGATGTTTTTCTCGACGACCCGAAGGTTCTGGGAGTCGAGGCGATTCGCGGCTCGGAGGTTGTCTATTCTGTGGTCTTCAGGACGAAGGCGGCGCAGCAATTTCTGCCTGTGCGCGAGTTCCGCCGCCGTGTGCGGCTGGCACTGGAAGAGAATGGGATGTTGCCGGGCGATCCGAATCGCGTCTTCCATCAGGTGCTGGACAAAGCTGTGGCCGTGGTCGCAGGAAATGCTCAAAAGCGTGCCACAGCGCAGGGAAAGCCTGCTGACGATCCAACAAAGACGGAGTAATTTTCCCCGGCTTATTTCAGCGCTTCAAGCAGCGCCTCTGCATCGTAAACCGGTGGCTGGCAACTGCGTCCTTTGCAAATAAGCGCGAAGGGCTGTTGCTGCTCGACCAGATTGGGCAGCGTTTCGGCCAGCGCAGGCGGCAGTTGCTCCGGGGCGATGGAGTGCAGGCGAATAACCGTCTTTGTGGATTCATAGCGCGACAAAGCAGTCAGAGCGAGCGCCTCTGCTGCATCTCCTTCCCCGACAACAACGACCTGAACCGGATCAAGCAGCAAGCGCACCAAGGCAAGACCGTAGCTGCACGAGTAGAGCCCGAAGTGCTCGACAATGCCTGCAAAAGATGCCAGCGTCTCCTCTGCGATTTTGCGATATGCCTCGTCGCCACTCAATTCGTAGAGACGCAGAATCGCAGAGACGGCGGAAGGATTTCCTGCCGGCGTAGGTGCATCCTGCAAGGGCATGCGTCTTGCAGCAAGTGCACCAGGCGGAGTGCTTCCCGGCGAAGGCTTCGCAGTATCGAAGAAGGCTGTTCCGTCGAAAAAGTCGGCAATCATGCGGTCGGCCATCTGCTTCGCGATGGAATAGTAACGCAATTCGCCGGTAACACTCCACGCATTCAGGCAGGCCGAGATGGTAAAAGCGTAGTCGTCGAGCAAAGCTGCGACGGGCTGTCCCGGTACAACACCATCCGCATAGGCAATCACGTGATGCAGGCCGCGCTCCGCACTCCATGCTGAAGCGAGCAGACGTTCAAGCGTTTTCAGCGCGAAATCGCGCGACGCATCCTGAGCGAGCGTCTGTGCTGCCTCAAGATATGCAGTAATGCCAAGCGCATTCCAACCCGTGTAAAGGGTGCGGTCAATGAAGGGCGTGGGGCGGTCGCATCGTGCGGCGTAGAGTTTGGACTTGGCAATGGCAAGCAATTCGCGCACCTCATCCATGGGCTTTGCGCTCTTCGCTGCAAGCTCTTCCAGCCTGACCTCGGAGTGCAGAACATTCTTTGCCGGGCTGTGGTGCATGTCTCCAAGCTCGCCGATGTGCCAGTAGGTAGAGGCTAACTCCAACTCCTCTTCGCTGAGTACTTCTCTGGCTTCGTCCAGAGTCCAGGTAAAGTAATCGCCGTCGTCGTCAAGGGTGATGTCGGCATCCTGAGATGCGTAAAAGCCGCCCTGTTGCTGGTCGCTAAGCCACTCATTCATCCAGCGCATGATGTCTTTGGCAACGCGAGCATGGTCCGGCTCTGCATAACTTTGATAAGCGTGGAGATAATTGCGCAGCAGTTCTGTATTGTCGTAGAGCATCTTTTCGAAGTGCGGCACCACCCAGCGCTCGTCCACCGAGTAGCGATGGAAGCCGCCTCCAAGCTGGTCGTAAACACCACCATGCGACATCCGGTCGAGCGTGACGAGCACCGCCTGCTTTGCCTCTGCATTCTCTGTACGCGTGGCGAGGTCGAGCAGCAGATCCAGTGCGGCAGGATGAGGAAATTTTGGCTGCGAACCAAAGCCGCCGTAACGCGCGTCGAATTGCTTGATGGCGCTCGCAGTGATTGCATCCACCAGCTTGAGCGAGAGCGCGCCGGAGCGGCCTGCGAAGCTCTCATTGTGCTCAATGGCTGCCATGACGCTGGCTGCGGATTCAAGTACCTCTTCGCGGCGGTCGCGCCATGCGGAAGCCATCATGAGCAGGACGCGTTCAAAGCCGGGACGGCCATAACGCTCCTCACGCGGGAAATAGGTTCCACCGAAGAAGGGACGTCCATCGGACGCAAGAAAACCGGTCAGCGGCCACCCGCCCTGTCCGCTGATGGCTGAGACGGCGGCCTGATAGCGTGCATCCAGATCGGGGCGCTCATCGCGGTCCACCTTCACAGCAATGTAGCGTTCGTTGAGAATTGCGGCGATGACTGGGTCTTCGTAGGATTCGCGATCCATGACATGGCACCAGTGGCACCAGACCGCGCCGATATCAAGCAGGATGGGCTTATCCTCTGCTGCGGCAAGGGCAAGAGCCTCACTGCCCCATTCATGCCATTGAACCGGCTGGTGCATGGCCGAGCGCAGATAGGACGAGGCCGCATTGCGAAGCGGATTCGCGTGCGGGTTTGGGGAAATCTCCGACATACACCAAGAATAGCAGCGCGCTGGCGGAATCAATTTTTCGTTTGTGGCTTGCCTGCCCTATCTTCCCAAATCACAATCTTGTCTCTGGCTGCCTGTGCGTCGGGGGAATTGGGCATCAGTTCCAGATAGTGTTTCATGCTGTCTGCGGCTTCGGCGTAATCGTGCGTCTCTCCATAGAGCAGAGCTAGGTTATACCAGCCTTCCGGCCATGTGGAGCAGGACTTTACGCCAAGTTCGTAGTGCTCAATGGCCCCGTTAAAATCCTTGTCGCGCAGATAGCTCTCGGCCAGCGTGCGTTGCTTGCGGACTTCCTCCGGCAGTTCGGGCCTGGCAGAGAGCGCACGCCATTGTGCTGCCTCCTTCTGAAAGGAAGCCCAGTTTGCCGCCGGGTTCTCGATGACCGGAATCTCGACACCACGCTGCGCGTCATAGATCAGACGATTCAGTGCGTCCGTGGATTGATGTGCATATTCATAACCGTTCGCTTTCTTGTCCCAGCCAAAAACAATATTCTTTGCGCCGGGTACGTCAAAGACAAGCTCGTTGTTGATAACGACGATATAACTCGTGAAACTGCTGAAGGCAAATTCGTGGACTTTCCCGGAGGAGGTTACGCTGAATCCGGTAGCCGTCAATTTGCCTCCCTCGGCTTTACGCGGTCCCCAGCCGGTGGAGTACATGTTGATCTTCGGCATGGTTTCCAGCAGTGTCCGCACGGCCTGCCGGGTTGTTAATTGTTGTGCATTCCCCGGCGGCAGAACTTGCTTCAGGTCTTTGGCCGCAGCATCTGCTGAAGCACCTGCCAGCAGAAAAACGAGAAAAGCCAGACCAAAGAACCGCTTCAAAATCGGCGAGAATTCTTTACGCATCCGTTGATTCATTTGTTACTTCTTCCTTTATCAAAAATTGGTTCCTGCTTTTCATGGCCGTACCCTTGGCTGGTTTGCTTCCTTATCTTCCCAAATAACAATCTTGTCCTTAGCTGCCTGCGTGTCAGGAGAGTTGGGCATGAGTTCCAGATAGTGCTTCATGCGGTCGGAGGCTTTGGCAAATTCTTCGGTTTCGCCGTAAAGCAGCGCCAGGTTGTACCAGCCCTCAGGCCATGTGGGGCATAAATCCACCCCCGACTCATAGTGCTGAATCGCACCCTTGAAATCCTTCTCGCGCAGGTAGCTCTCTGCCAGTGTGCGCTGCTTGCGGGCGTCTTCCGGCAATTCCGGTTTGGCGGCCAGAGCGCGCCATGCGGCGGCCTGCTTCTGGAATCCCTGAAAGGCCTCTGCGGCATCTTCTGCTTTCTTTTTTGCGGCCTTGTTATTCCAATAATCCATTTGACTTAGATCTTTTTTCACGCCAAGTCCACCGCTGTACAGCGTGGCCAGTTCCGTCTGTGCCGACACGTTCCCCTGCTCGGCGGCCTTGCGTACCCAGACTGCGGCCTCGTTGAAATTTGATTTCCTCATACCCCTTCCAAGGATGTACATCCGAGCGACATTCCACTCCCCGTTGTTATCTCCCTGCTCGGCAGCCTTACGGTACCACGACAGCGCCTGGCCGAAGTCCTGCGGAACGCCTACACCTTGCTCGTACATCATGCCGAGATTATTCTCTCCAAATACATTGCCCTGCTCGGCAGCTTTGCGGTACCACGACACTGCAATATTCTTGTCCTGCGGAACGCACCTTCCATTTTCGTACAACCAGCCTAGAGTTACCTCCGCGTCGCTATTTCCATGCTCGGCTGCCTTGCGATACCAGTTCACTGCCTGAGCGTTGTCCTGCGGAAGGCCCTTCCCAAACTCGTACATCCCGGCGAGATGCCACTCAGCTTCATCGTTGCCCTGCTCGACGGCCTTGCGATACCAGAAGAGCGCCTGCGAGTAGTCCAGCGGAAGACCATCCCCAAATTCGTACAAGCCGGCAAGATGCCTTTCTGCTTCGCTGTTTCCCTGCTCGGCAGCTTTGCGATACCACAAAACTGCTACAGCGTAGTCTTTCGCTATGCCCTCGCCGCCAAGATACAAACCCGCCAGATCTGCTTGTGCATCGGCATCCCCTTTCTCGGCCAGAGGAAGAAAAACATCCTTGCTGTATACCTGATCGTGTCGGAGCAGGGTCACCATGGCTTGCTTGTTCTCGCCCGTGCGCTGATAGCCCAGGGTGACAACTGTACCAGGCTTGAATGCAGAGAAATTCATGTCCTCTCTCTGATTGACCGGCTTGCCATTCAAGGAAATCACCAGGTCTTTGGCCCGAAGCCCTGCCTGCTCGGCTGGTGAACCTCTGTAGACGTGAATGATTTCGACGCCATTTCCATTGAGAGTTGCCCGATACTGCATGCCGATTGTTGGTTTCTGATTACCCTGCGTTCCTGGTGTTGCAGCCTGCTGATCCTGCGCAGCAGAAAGGAATACCGCTGACGCAGACAGGACGAGGAAAAATCCGACTAGTTTGAATATGGGATGCACCCGCATAGGAAGCTCCTTTGTGATGGTTTGTAAAAATCATTGCAATACCCTCAAGAATAGCGGCACAGTGACCTGCTACCGCCGAAGCGAGCCTGAATTACACCCCTTGGCATCAACTGCCGTGACCTGTGCACTCGGACTGAGCGCTCTGGCCACGCTGCGCAGATAGAGGCCAAGAATCGTCATTGAGTATACAACGCAGAAAATCGTATAGGGCCAGAAGTTGGTCGCGTCCCAGTCGCCCTTTTGCAGCAGCCTCAGATAGAGTCCGAATTTGTAGGTAGGCAATGTCAGGGCAAGGAGAAATGTCCCTGCGAGCAGCATCATGCGATGACGACTAAGCCAGGATGGTGGCAAAAATAGCGCCAAAGGCGTGGCTAAAATCAAGGTAGGCAGAGCGGAGAGCCAGAGCGTCCAGACGGCCCACAACACAAAACCCCAGAATAATTCGTGGAGCAGGATTTGCGGATCGCCAAAGGAATTTTCGCGCGCAATTGGAATTACAAACCAGATGGAGGCCGCAAAGGATGCGAGCCATGCCAGAAATCCGGCTCCGAGGATAGCCCGGAGCCGTTGCCGGATCGTCATTTGCTCAGGAGCTGGCGAGCCACCTTGATGTAGAGCTCGACCGCTTCGTTGAGTTCGCGCTTGGAGAGCTTTTCATTCGGCGTATGCGCGACATGGATGGATCCGGGACCAAGCAGCAAAGGCTCGCCCCAGTTGGATAGCTGCGGAATGTCCGTGGTGAAAGCGGCAATAAATGTGGGAAGACCTTCCACGGCCTTGAGCCGGGCAAAGGGAATCTCAAGGACGAAGTCCACCTCACAGAGTCCCTCTGAAATCTCAAGCAGGGCCTTACGCGTCTCCGCTGAATCGCCGACCAGACGGATGAGCAAATGCGCTTCGGCGTGATCTGCAATCACATTTGGCGCGTGGCCGCCGGAGATAACGCCGATGTTCAGCGTGCTGGGACCAACGTCTTCCAGAACAGGCAACTTCAATTGCAATGCGCGATGGAGAACCTCGACCAGTTTATTGGTCGCACTCTCGCCAAACTCCGGGTAGGCGGAGTGGAACATCTTGCCGGAGGCCTTCAGATGCACTCGCAGAGCGCCCTTGGAGGCCAGTGCCAAGCGATTATCTGTGGGTTCGCCGTTGATGAGAAACTTACTTCCCTTGGAGTGAAGATTTGCAACCTTAGCACCGGCAGAGTCGCGCTCTTCGCCGGAAACGTAGAGCAGGCCAACCTTGTAGCCCTCTTCGCGCAACTGCTCGGCGGCGGCCACCTGCGCGGCGATGATGCCTTTGGCATCACAGGTTCCGCGGCCATAGATAAATTCTTCATCCTCACTGAAAGGAATGTAGGGCGGCACCGTGTCCATGTGCGTCGAAAAGACGAGGTCGGGTGTCTGGCCGGGAATGCCTGCGTAGACATTCCAGCGGTCGCCGGTCTCCTTCCGCTCGGTCTGGCGGACAACCATCTTCTCGACCTCCCAGTTACGGGCGGTAAGGAACTCGGCGAGGAAGTCGCCGACAGCGCCCTCCTGGTAGGTGGTGGATTCGATGTTGACGAGCTGTTTTGTGAATTGAATCGGATCAAGCTTCATATCTCTTCAAGAATACCTGAAATGACCGGGTAATATGGATGAGACGAAAAATGATGACAAGCGAACGCCTCCAAGTTGGCACTGCTCGACTGCGTAGTCTGGACCTGTCAGGGCCGGCAGGCAGGCTGGAAGCCATTGTCAATGAAGGCTCGCCGGACGCAACGCTGGCCGCACTGGTCTGCCATCCTCACCCGCTCGGAGGCGGAACCCTGCATAACAAGGTTGTCTACCATGCGATGAAGGTTCTCAACGGGCTGGGAATGCCGGTGCTGCGCTTCAACTTTCGCGGCGTTGGCCGTAGCGAAGGCAAGCATGACAATGGTCGCGGTGAGGTCGAGGATGTACGTGCCGCCGTAAACTGGCTCAGTGCCGAGTACAAGCTGCCGCTCGTTGTGGTTGGTTTTTCCTTTGGCTCCGTAATGAGCATGGATGCCTGCTGCGGAGATGCCCGTGTTCGCGCTCTGGTAGCGCTCGGAGTGCCTACCCACGCAGAGGGACGCGACTACAAATATCCTTTTCTGGCCGAGTGCCATACGCCAAAGCTCTTTATCAGCGGTGACCGAGATCAGTACGCGCCATCAGATGAGGTTGAACTGGTGGTTGCCGAAGCAGCAAAGCCTAGTAAACTCATCTTGGTTCCTGATGCAGACCATTTTTTTGTCGGAAAACTTGAGGCCATGCAAGGCGCTCTGCGCCAATGGCTGGTGGAGACGCTCCTGTGAACATGCCCGCAATTGACCCACTCGAAAAGCTGCATGAAGACGCAACGGCAATTTTTAAAGGCGCACTGGTGGATTGCTCCATCGCCACGGCTTTTGATCTGCACTTCAAATTTGAGGGCGGGAAGCTGCTGCATACATCCCTCAATGGAGAGGTGATGGAGACAATTGACCTCTCGCACTTCAAACGCATCTATGTAGTTTCAATTGGCAAGGCCGGGCTCACCATGGTTGACATCCTGCTCGACCGCATGAAGCGCCGCAAGGGAGTGCGCGGAGTGGTCTGCTCGCCGGAGGTTCCGCACAAGCGCAACTGGCGCTTCCGTTACTTTGCCGGTGGACACCCTGTTCCCAATGAGGACAGCCTGAATGCCGCGCGGGCGGCGCTGGCACTGATGAAAAAGTCCCGCAGGGATACCTTTGTATTCTTCCTGATCAGTGGAGGCGGTTCGGCAATGTTTGATCTGCCGCTTGACCCGACAATCTCCCTGGATGACACCATCGCCCTCCACGAGACTCTGCTGGCCTGTGGTGCGCCCATCGCTTCCATCAACATTGTTCGCAAACAATTTTCTGCGGTGAAGGGTGGCCGATTGGCCGCTGCTGCTCCGGAGGCGGAAAAGTTTTCCATCCTGCTGCCGGATGTTCCCATGAGCACTCTGGAGGCGCTTTCCTCGTCGCCGACCTTCCCGAACACCTCCACGCAGGAAGAGTTCGAGCAGGTACTGGCACAATATCAATTGCTGGAGAAGTTCCCGACCTCGGTCCGAGAGCTGCTGGAGCGCCCCGGGGCAGCAGAACCGGAGACTCACAAAGGAATTCTGCGGCTGACGTTGCCCGGACTTCGAGTAGCCCCAAAGGAACAGGAACCGCCCCCGCATCATGTGGACACACTGCTGAACAGCGATGATCTGGTGCATCACGCCAAACTCCATGCAACCCAGCTCGGATACACCGTGGTGGTAGACAATGAATGCGACGACTGGGATTATGCAGATGCGGCGCACTATCTGTTGAAGCGTCTGGAAGAGTTGCGCAGGCAGTATCCTCGGCTCTGTCTGCTAAGTGCAGGCGAGGTGACGGTGACCATGGATCGCAAGCCCGGTGCCGGGGGACGGAATCAGCATATGTCGCTCAAGTGCGCACTCGAACTTGCCGCGCACCCCGAAGAGCAAATTGTGGTGCTCAACGCTGGCTCGGATGGAATTGACGGCAACACGAGAACAGCAGGGGCCATTGCCGACCCCACCACCGTTCAAAGGGCAATTCAGTTTGGTTTCGACCCGCAACAGGCCTTGGTCGAGTTCAACGCCTGTCCAATGTTTACTTCGCTCGGCGACAGTGTTGTTACCGGGCCAACCGGTCATAATCTGCGGGATCTGCGGGTATTGCTCTCGGTTACTGAGCCATAGTCTTTTTCGAGCATTCTTTCATGATCCAGAGTGTCCGCTCTCTGAATCCTCCAATTTCCTTTTCAGGGAATACAAGGGGGCTCCGACGCATAAACTTATACAGATAAGAGAGTTAATGATTCTTCAGATTTCCTGCAACATTTAGTGCCCGAATTGTCTTATTCGTAATTACTGCAGGATGCTTGATGATGTAAATATAATTTTTTCGCCAAATTGCATATTTTTGCGGAATGTTGTGACTTGAGTCACCCAGAAAACAGGCTCCGCACATTACGATACGTATGGGAGTTTTTTCCGTTCTGGTTAACGCTGAAATATGGAGGCGCTGTGCGCTTAGTCATCCTGAAAGAAACTGCTCCGGGCGAAACGCGGGTTGCGTTGGTGCCGGAGACCGTCAAAACTCTGGTTGCAAAAGGAATCACTGTACAGGTGGAAAACGGTGCCGGATTGAGCGCCGGGGCCACCGACGAAGCCTACGAACAGGCCGGAGCTACCCTGAGCAGCAACCGCGCCTCCCTGCTGGCTGAGGCCGAGGTTCTGCCCGTGGTGAACACTCCCCCTGCTGCCGATCTGGCTCTCTTGAGCAAGGGTACCGTGGTGATTGGCTTTCTGAAGCCGCTCGAAGACCCGAAGGCTTTGCTGCCGGCAGTCGAACAGGGTGTAACGTTCTTCTCTGTTGAACTGGTTCCGCGTATCTCACGGGCGCAGGCAATTGACGCGCTCTCTTCCATGGGAACCGTTGCAGGTTACAAGGCGGTAATTCTGGCAGCGGAACGGCTGCCCAAGATGTTCCCGCTGCTGATGACAGCGGCCGGTACGGTTCCTCCCGCAAAGGTCTTTGTGCTGGGCGCCGGTGTAGCCGGGCTACAGGCGATTGCAACCGCACGCAGACTGGGCGCAATGGTTGAGTCCTATGACGTTCGCGCTGCTGCCGGAGAGCAGGTACGCTCGCTGGGCGCAAAGTTCCTCGAAGTGGACCTGGGCGGTATTGAGACCGAAGACAAGGGTGGTTACGCCAAAGAGTTGAGCAATGAGGCGCTGGAACGCGGACGTCAACTCATCACTAAAACGGCAGCCTACTCGGATGTGATCATTACGACGGCGCAGGTTCCGGGCCGTCGCGCACCACTGCTGATTCGCCGGGAAGCGGTCGAGGCGATGAAGCCGGGCGCGCTGATTGTGGACCTTGCCGCCGCATCGGGCGGCAACTGCGAACTGACCGAACCCGGCAAAGAGGTCATCGTAAATGGCGTGACCATCTACGCGCCATTGAATCTGGCGGTGACGATTCCCGTCCATGCCAGCCAGCTCTACTCGCGCAATCTTGCGAACTTTTTGCAACTGATTACGAAGGATGGCGTGCTCACGCTGAACTGGGAGGACGAAGTTCTTACGGGCTCGTGCGTGGCTCGCAATGGCAGCTTCGTTCACCCTCGCGTTTTGCCGCTGGTCAATCAACAGGCACAAAGCTAGTACAGCTTCCAGCTTCTAACTGCCAGCCTCTGGCTGGAAGCTGGAAGCTCACTCAAATTAAGGGGAGAAAAACCAAACATCATGAGTCCAGCAGTACTGATTGCGTCCATTTACGTTTTTGCGCTGGCCGCGTTTCTCGGCTATCAGGTGATTTCGCGCGTACCGCCTCTCTTGCACACGCCCCTGATGTCGGCGACAAATGCCATTTCCGGCATTTCCCTGATCGGCTCACTGGTGATGGCGGGAGCAAAGTACTCGCAGTTTGCCACCATCCTGGGATTCATCGCGGTGACTACGGCCACCATCAACGTGGTGGGCGGTTTCGGCATTACCGACCGCATGTTGAAGATGTTTGAAAAGCGCAAGCCTGCAAAGGCGGTGCAGAAGTGAGCGGACTGCATTATTTTACGGAAGCAACCTATCTGATCGCCTCACTGCTCTTCATCCTTGGCTTGAAGATGATGTCGCGCCCGGAGAGCGCTCGTAAGGGCATGTTCCTGGCCGAAGCAGGCATGGCTGCAGCTATCATCGGAACCCTGATAGACCAGCGCATCGTCAGCTACGAGTGGATTATCGGCGGACTGGTGCTGGGTTCGATCATCGGTGCATGGATGGCCATATCCGTTCCCATGACGGCGATGCCGCAGCGAACTGCTCTCTCGCACGCCTTTGGAGCTCTGGCTGCGGCTCTGGTCGGCGTGGCGGAGTACAGCGTCCATGGCGGCAACCTCGACGGCATTACTCGCGGAGCACTGGGCTTCGAGGTGATTCTGGGTGCGCTGACCACAACCGGCTCGCTGATTGCTGCGGGAAAACTGCAAGGGATTGTGCGTGGGACTCCGGTCCAGTTCAAGGGACAAAATGCTCTGAATCTTTTGCTGGCTCTGAGCATAATTGGATGTCTGGTTGCTACCTTTCTTCATCCGGAGATGCAGGCATTCTTCTATGCCATGACAGGACTGGCCTTTGTCTTCGGCATCCTGCTGGTCATCCCGATTGGCTCGGCGGATATGCCGGTAGTGATGTCGCTCTTGAATTCCTATGCGGGACTGGCTGCGGCTGCAACCGGATTTGTACTCGGGAATAACGTGCTGATTATTGCTGGTACTCTGGATGGATTTTCCGGCTTCATCCTGAGCGTGCTGATGTGCAAGGCAATGAACCGCTCCATCACGAATGTGCTTTTTGGCGGATTCGGTTCCGTGGTGGCACAGGCCGGCAGCGAAAGCACCGGCGGAGTTATGCGCGAGATCAGCATCGAAGATGCAGCAGTGCAGCTTGCCTATGCCGGACGCGTCATCTTTGTGCCCGGCTATGGACTGGCAACGGCACAGGCTCAACATGCAGTGCGCGAACTGGCCGAGCAGCTTGAAGAGCGCGGCGTTACGGTCAAATACGCCATTCACCCGGTGGCAGGACGCATGCCCGGACACATGAATGTGCTGCTGGCCGAGGCAAATGTACCCTACTCGCTGCTCTATGAGATGGAGCAGATTAATCCAGAGTTCCCGCAGACGGATGTAGCTGTCGTCATTGGAGCCAATGATGTGGTGAATCCCGATGCACGCGACAACCCGAAGTCGCTGATTGCCGGAATGCCGATTCTGGAAGTGGATCGCGCCAAGAGTGTGATTGTGCTCAAGCGCGGACAGGGACGCGGCTTCAGCGGTCTTGTAAATCCGCTCTTCACCAAGCCGTGTACAACCATGCTCTATGGTGACGCCAAGAGTTCGCTCACCGGACTGGCGCTGGCGGTTCAGCAGCTATAAACCATCCTCCATCTAACAAAAAATGCGGTGAGCGCCTGATGGCTCTCACCGCAAACTATTTCATGTGAGCAAACTGAATTGCTAGAAGCCGGTAGGAGCCTGCGGAGCATCCTGAAGCGGATCGGGAGCCTCATCGGCTGAAGGCTGCTGCATCTCGGCACCCTGCGGCTGGCCTCCACGACCACCGTGCTGCCCTCCGCGCGGCCCACCCTGACCCTGAGGACCACCCATCGGACGGTGATGATTCTGCTGCTCGGCCTTGAGCTTCTGCCACTGCTCTGCCGTCAACTGCTTACGAATTCCAAGCAGCAGGCGTGCATTGGTTTTTTCCAGTTCGGCGCGGGCCTGAGCCACACGGTCAATCTGCGCAATCACGGCTGCCTCGTCGGGGTTGTCAGCATCTACCAGCGGCTGGAGCTTGATCTCTTCCTTGCGGAGATTGGCATCCGCATCCACCAAAGCCAGGCGGTTCTGCTGGAAGATGGCATCCAGTTTTTTCGCCTGTTCGTCGCTGATACCAATTTTCTTGGCCATCTCAGCATTTCTCCACCAGGCGCCCAGCGGCATGCCGGAGCGCTCCATGGGAGGCCGTTCCGGGCCAAACTGCGGCCCCTGTGCTACGAGAGTTGTGGCAGCCCCTGCCGCGCAAATTGCTGCAATCAGAGCGGAGCGAAACACGTTCAGGTACTTCATGGAAAATCTCCTTTGAAAACTGCGGCTTTCTTGTTTTAGTTTTGGGTTGAGGTTGCGGAGCCGTCGCTGCTCATCAGTTCAACCAAAGGCGACATGGCATCCGGAGATCGTTGCGAAACATCCTCATCCACTGCGGCCATCAGTTCCTCGTCGTTCATGCTGGCAACGGGCTTGGCCGTCAGGAAACTGCGCGAAAGATTGCGGCTGGTGACAGCGGTTTCCTGCTCAGGAGCAGGGGCCTGTGCTTCAACCTGTGCCGTGGTCGCAACCTGAGGATTGTTTGTAACGTACATGTGATGCGCCAACGGAGGATTGTTAGCTGAGTTCAGGTGATTCACCCACGGAACGGCAACAAGGACGGCAACCATTGCGAGGCCAGTCACTAAACGGAGCGGTGTCAGGGGAAAGCGAGTACGCTTCGGGAGAGGCATGGGCATATCTGCTCTGGCGTACTCCTGCGCGCTCCATGAGTGGACCGTACTGCGGAAGTTCGCAAGCAGGCTATCAAGTTGCTCGTCGGGCAGATGCTCTGCACCGGCTTCGCGGATTGGCTTGTTGTCGTTCATCGTTTGCCTCCCATCTTTGCACGGACACCGGCGAGTGCCCGCGAAAGGTGCGACTTGACGGTTCCTTCATTCAATCCCGTGGCAGCGGCGATCTCCCGAAGCTCCATCTCCTCAACAAAACGCAACAGGAAGACCGTACGCTGACGCTCGCTCAAATCCTCAACTGCGGCCCAGACTAGGCGAACCTGTTGCACGGCCGAGGCGCGCTGCTCAGGCGAACTTTCCTGCGAGGGAAGCCATTCGCACGCCTCGTCAAGGTCTACGCTGGCCGTACGCGCATGCCGCCAGAATTGCACTCGGCGGCTGCGCCAGTTGTCGCGCAGCAGGTTGACGGCAATCTGCATCAGCCATGTACGCGGGCTGGCTTCGCCCCGGAAGCTGCTCCAGTTACGCCAGGCCCGCAGAAAGCACTCCTGCGTCAGCGTTTCTGCCACATCGCGATCGCGAAGGCTGGCAAGCAGAAAGCGGAAGATCTGGGGGCGGAACTCGCGAACAAGCTCCGCGACCTCTGCATCCTCATGCCCTCGAACCGCGACGAACTTTTGCTGTGGTCTTTGGCTTTTCTCGGTCACTATGATCTGCGTAGCCATTCCCCCGTATAGACGAACTGCTGATAGTTGAGATTACAGCGCTAGCCAATTTTCTGCGCAGAAGCCCCATAGGGAAAGCAGATTTTCTTCGATCTCACAATATAATCGGCTTGCAGGGGTAAAAAATTTGTACGGGACGAGACTACATATTGAAGGAATAAAATATATTATTTTCAATATATTCTGTAGAATGCCTATAAAGTGGCTTGATACAGTGGCTGAAAACCAGTCCCGATTCGTCAGAGTTATGTTTTTAAACGTAGTAAAATCAACGATATACTAGATTTCGAACAAAAAATCAGCAGGAACTTCGCCATTGGCACTCAGTTTGCTGCTTAGGAGTTGGATTATCAGGACTACACGTTCTTGCTCGATACGATGCAGCAGCACGGTAGTGGATTCGTAGATGGAATGATGCGTCCTATCTCAAATCGGTTGATTGCCGTCACTCTGGCCATTGCCACGCTTGGCGTGGTGTTGCTGGCGACGCTGAATCTCTCGCAGGAGAGACGATTTGAACGGCCCAGTGACGGGGTCTGGTGGCTGGAGTCCGGCTCTGAGTTGCAGGCCGAGCGAGTTCTGGCGGGCAGCCCTGCCGAGCGTGCCGGAATCAAGCAGGGCGACCTGCTGACGGCTGTCAATGACCATGAGATTCACCGGGTTGCGGACCTTACGCGCGAGATGTTTGCAACCGGCGTTTACGGCAAAGCCGTTTACTCGCTGGAGAGGCGCGGAATTTCTCTCGATGTCCCGCTGATTCTGGAGGCATCTGACCGCAGCATCAACCCCGGCTTGCGGATGATTGCTGCCATCTACCTGATGATCGGCCTCTACGTCCTGCTGAGGCGCTGGACGGCTCCCCGCTCGACGCACTTCTACATTTTCTGTCTGGTCTCGTTCGTCCTGTACTCCTTCAAGTACACCGGCAAGCTCGACGAGCTGGACCTGATGATCTACTGGGGAAATATTCTGGCCAGCGCCCTGCAACCGGCGCTGCTGTTGCACTTTGCCTTCACCTTCCCGGAGGACCGCCCCTCGTTGAGAGGGCGGGCGTGGGGGATGCCGGTCGTTTATGTTCCGGCGGTTCTGCTGGTCGGCTTGCAGGCGACGGCCTTCCTCTTCTGGTCGGCAACCGGACGCCTGCTCCATGCGCTGGAGCAGTTGGGAACCGGCTATCAGGCCATTTACTACCTGCTGGCAGCCTTCCTGCTACTGCGCAGTTATCTAAAGGCGGTTGAGCCGCTGCAACGTCAGCAATTGAAGTGGCTGACAAGTGGCGCCATGATGGCGGTACTGCCCTACACCATCTTCTCGGCAATTCCCTTCCTCCTCGATCTGCCGGTTCCGTCCCTGCTGACCAAGATTGCCGGTATCTCGCTGGTCTTTCTGCCGCTGACCTTCAGTTGGGCGATTGTGCGCTATCGCCTGATGGATACCGATCTGATCCTCAAGCGCGGCGTTACTTACACGCTGGCTACCACCGCAATTGTCGGCGTCTTCTATGGGCTGGTTGCGCTCTTTGCAGAGATTGTGCACACCCGCCTGCCACAGGCGCGGGAGTGGGGGCTGGTGGCAGCTATCATCCTCTCTGCGCAACTCTTTGACCCGGTCAAGCGGAGGATTCAGGAGTGGGTGGATCGCCTCTTCGACCGTCGCCGCTACGACTATCGCAAAGCGCTCATCGAGTTTGGCAGCGGCCTGAGTTCGCAGACCGACCTGCGCGCTCTGATGCATTCGCTGGTTGATCGTCTGCCGCGCACCCTGCTGGTTTCGCGGGTTGCGGTTTTTCTTCCCGATGAAACGGGACGGCTGCGGCTCGGCGATGCACACGGACTGGCAGTGGAAACAACCTCCGACGCGACTCCACTTGAATTAAGTTTTCTGAACTTTGGTGCGCCGCGCTTTGCCGCGCATATCTTTTTCGAGAATCCGCAACAGGTGCCGCACCTGACGGTGGCCCAGCAACAGACTGCGGCTCTGCTCGACCTGAACTACTATCTGCCCTGTCGGGTGCAGGACCGCACTATCGCCGTCATTGGACTGGGCCGCACAACCGGCGGCGATTTTCTATCGAGCGAAGACGTGGAACTACTGGAATCGCTCGCCAGCTATATCGGAATTGCCCTCCAGAATGCACAACTCTATGCCAGCCTGGAAGAAAAAGCACGCGAGTATGAACGGCTCAAGGAGTTCAACGAGAACATCGTTGAATCCATCAACGTCGGCATTCTTGCCGTTGACCTCGAAGACCACATCGAGAGTTGGAACACGCAGATGGAGGCGCTGTTTGCGCTCTCTCGCAGCGAAGTTCTGGGCAAACGCATTGCCGAGGTCTTCCCGAAAAGCTTCTCGGACGAGTTCGACCGGGTACGCTTTGATTCCGGCGTACACAATCTCTACAAATACCGGCTGACCACTCCAGCCGGAGAGATTCGCACCATCAATGCTGCGATAGCGCCGCTGCTTTCACGCGATTTTGCAGTGCTGGGCCGCATCATTCTGGTTGATGACATTACCGACCGCGTCGAGTTGGAATCCCAGTTGACGCAGGCGGAAAAACTCTCCTCGATTGGACTGCTGGCCGCAGGTGTTGCGCACGAGGTGAACACGCCGCTGGCCGTCATCTCCAGCTATACGCAGATGCTGAGCAAGCAACTGCGCGGCGATGATCGGCTCTCTCCGCTGCTGGAGAAAATCACCAAAGAGACCTTCCGCGCATCGGAAATTGTCAACGGCCTACTGAACTTCTCGCGAACCAGCGGCACGGAGTTCCGCGAAGTGGATTTGAATGCCATCATCCACGACACGCTCACCTTGCTCGATCACCAGTTCAAGAGCAGCCGGGTACAGCTTGATTCTGACCTACAGGCAGATCTGCCGCGCATTCTCGGCAACCCCGGCAAATTGCAGCAGGTCTTTCTTAATCTCTTTCTGAATGCCAAGGACGCAATGACGGAGGGCGGCACCATCAAGGTGACGACCTCGGCCGGTGATCACGTTGACGTAGTGATTCGCGACAGCGGAGCAGGCATTGCACCGGAGCACGTCAAAAAGATTTACGATCCATTTTTCACCACCAAAACCGCACCAGCACCGGGAGAGCGTCGTGGTACAGGACTCGGACTCGCCATCACCTACGGCATTATTCAGGAGCACGCCGCCAAGATTCAGGTGACCAGCGAAGTCGGAGTCGGAACCACATTTCAGCTTGAGTTCCCAATGGTAAGGAAGCCTATTCATGTCTAAGGAAATCTCTGCCTCTGTCCCATCAACCCTTCCGGATACGATCCTTGAACCAGCCGGTTCGAACACGGACGCCTACCGCATCCTCGTCATTGATGACGAAGCGGGCATTCGCGAATCCCTTGAGACGCTGCTGACGCTGGAAGGTTACCAGGTGGAGATGGCGATTGACGGCGACAAGGGGCTGGCGGAGGTGGATCGCAACAGCTACGATCTGGTGCTGCTCGATCTGGCACTGCCGGGAAGGAACGGACTTGAAATCCTGCCGCTGATTAAGGAAAAACATCCGGAACTGCCGGTCATTATGCTGACGGCCTACGGAACGGTAGATAACGTGGTGGATGCGATTCGCGCCGGAGCCCAGAATTTTGTCCAGAAGCCCTGGGACAATGAAAAGCTGCTGGCCGATATTCGTGCAGCCATTGCCCGCTACCGTGCAGAAGAAGAAAATGTCCAGCTCAAGCGCGCACTCAAAAAGCGCTACAGCTTTGAAAATATTATCGGCAAGAGCGAGCAGATGCTCAAGATATTTGATCTGGTCGCGCAGGTTGCGCCAAGCCGCTCGACGGTTCTGATTCAGGGCGAGAGCGGCACCGGCAAGGAATTGATTGCGAAGGCGCTGCACGCCAACTCTCCGCGCCACAACAAACCTTTCGTGCCGGTCAACACCGGCTCCATGCCGACGGAACTGCTTGAATCCACGCTCTTTGGCCATGTCAAGGGCGCATTTACTTCTGCCATCGCATCCAAGAAAGGTCTCTTTGAAATCGCCAACGGAGGCACCCTCTTCCTTGACGAAATCGGAACCATGGGCATGGACACACAGGCCAAGCTGTTGCGCGTCCTGCAGGACAAGCGCTTCATGCATCTGGGCGGCGTGCAGGAGATTCAGGTGGATGTACGCATTCTGGCCGCCACCAACATAGATCTGCGGCAGGCTGTCCGCGAGGGCAAATTCCGCGACGATTTGTTCTACCGCCTCAACGTCATCACAATTGATCTGCCTCCGCTGAGGAACCGCAAGGAAGACATTCCCCTGCTGACAGCGCACTTCCTCAAATACTTCAGCGAAGAGAACGACCTGCCGGTGCGTCACCTGTCGCAGGATGCTCTGCACACGCTGATTGACTACGAATGGCCCGGCAATGTTCGCGAGCTTGAGAATGTGATTGAACGCGGCGTGGTGCTCTCCTCTTCGACCGAGATTCCTCATGAACTGCTTCCCGATCAGGTAACGGGGCGTGGTCTGGCGAATGCTCTGATCGAGCAAAACCCCAACTCTTCCCTCTTCGACATTCTGGAAAACATCGAGAAACGCATCATTCTCGATAAGCTGGAGCGCTGCAACTGGAACCAGACCGATGCTGCCGAGCAGTTCCACATTCCACTCTCCACGCTGAACCAGAAGATCAAACGTTTGAATATCGAGATCCGCAAACGCAACCGCGATTAAAGCATTTTCGGAATTGGTGTAGACTGGAGGCACTTGTGCTAAGTGGCTCTTCCTCAAGAAAAAGCCACCTTTCGCCGCTCTCAAAAAGTCTATAGAAATTCCGAAAATGCCTTAACACTCTTCGAGCGCCCTTGCTGTATCCTGTGACTTCAGGCAAGGCGGTTGCGCTGCCCGCCACAGAGGACGCAAGATAGAGCTATGGCAATCTTCAACCTGGAACTGAAGCTCGAAGGTCTGGTCAAGAAAAATCTTTCTTCCGTCCAGAACTACACGCTGCTCTCCTGGCAGGCAGTTGCCAACCTCTGGCGCAAACCTTTTTATCTGAGTGAGTGCATCGTACAGGCCGACCTGATTGGTATTGGCTCGCTGCCGATTGTACTGCTGACCGGCTTCTTCACTGGTGGCGTGCTGGCGCTGCAATCAGCGACTACGCTGGCTGCCTTTGGTGCAATGGCCTATACAGGGCGTCTGGTCAGTCTCTCCATGATTCGCGAACTTGGCCCCGTGCTGACCAGCCTGATGGTGAGCGGACGCAATGCTTCAGGAATGGCGAGCGAGCTTGGTTCCATGGTGGTAACTGAACAGATTGACGCCATGCGCGCGCTGGGCACTGACCCCATCAAGCGACTGGTAACGCCGCGGCTCATCTCGACCATCATCATGATGTTCTTCCTCACCATCGTCTCGGACACCATGGGCACACTCGGCGGTGCATTTGTTGCCGTCAATATGCTCGGACTGGACTTCTGGCAGTACTTCCACTCCGGCTATCAGGCGCTGGTCTACGCCGATATTTTGCAGGGACTGGTGAAGCCTGTCTTCTTCGGATTTATTGTGGCCAGCATCGGATGTTATTACGGCATGAACACGCGCGGCGGAACGCAGGGCGTAGGCCGCTCGACCACGCAGGCCGTTGTCGTCAGTTCCGTCCTCATCATCTTTACGGATTTCATCATCAGTAAAGTGATGATCAGCATCTTTGGAGGCTAGAGCGATGGCCACTGCCGCACCCTCCGAAAACACCGCACCACCCGACGCAAATGCGCCGGTAGTGAGCTTCCGCAATATCTCGCTCTGCTTTGAGGAAAAGCGGATTTTCGACAACATCTCGCTGGATGTCATGCCCGGAGAAACGCGCATTCTGCTGGGTCAAGCCGGAGCAGGAAAAAGCGTACTGCTCAAGATGGCTGACGGGCTCATCAGGCCCGACAGCGGCACTGTCACCGTCTTTGGGCAGGAGGTAAGTTGCGGACGCGAGGGGGATATCTTCAAACTGCGCCACCGGATTGGAATGGTCTTTCAGGAGAGCGCCCTCTTTGACTCCCTCACGGTGCGCGACAATGTCGCCTATCGCCTGCTGGAAGAAAATGTTGCCGAGGCCGAGATTGAGCAGCGTGTCCGCGAGGCTCTGCGTTTTGTCGAACTCGAACCGGCGATTGAGAAGTTTCCATCGGAGCTGTCGGGCGGCATGAAGCGCCGTGTTGCCATTGCCCGTGCCATTGTGACGCACCCGGATATGCTGCTCTATGACTCGCCTACCGGCGGCCTGGACCCGATTACATCCACCACAATTATTGAACTGGTCATCAAGCAAAGGGACGTTTACGGAACCAGTTCCTTGCTGGTTACGCATCGCCTTCAGGATGCATTCACCATGGCCACGCATCACTACGACTCGCAGGAGCAACGCATGGTCCCGCTGCCTACAGGCACTACCGACCCGCACACTACATTTCTGGTTTTGAACGAGGGCAGAATTGTGTTTGATGGAAGCATTGGGGATTTGCTCAACTCCACAGCCCCCTTCCTGCGAGAATTAATTAGTTAGTTAGATGCAGATTAACCGGAAGCGAGGATCGCACCTCGCAGGGCATCAAGCAATCCGGATGGGAAGCAACCAAGCAGGATAACCAGCACTGCCAGCAGAACGCTGACAAAAAGCGGCAGATAGTTTCCGGTTTCGCGTGGTAACTCGCGATTTTGCGCCGGTTGCTCAACCACAAATGCAAACTTGAGCACCTGCAAATAGTAGTAGAAGGAGATGGCACTGGCTGCCAGCGCCATTCCCACAAGAACCGCTGCGCCATAGTGAATCTCTCGTGCGCGCAGAGCCGCAGCAAAGACCAGAAACTTACCGGTAAAGCCTGCCAGCGGCGGAATGCCGGCCAGCGAAAGAAGAAAAACGAGCAGGCAGAGCGCAGCAATCGGAGAACGGCGAGAGAAACCGGCAAAGTCCGTATAACTATCTCCGTAGCCCTGCTGCTGCAGAACGGTGAGCACCGCAAAGGCTCCGAGCGTGGCCAGCGAATAGGTAAGAACATAGTAGAGCAGCGCAGAGACAGCCTCCGGGCCGGTTGATTGCAGAGCCACCAGAGCGTAACCGGTGTGAGCAACAGCGGAATAAGCAAGCAGCCTGCGGACGTTCCGTTGCGCCAGTGCTGCGAGGTTGCCGATCAGGATGGAGGCAGCGGCAAGAATCGTAACCACCGGCAGCCAGCCGGGCCGCGTGAAGTGGAAGGAGCCATCCCCGGCAGCCGCGCCAAAGCCGACCAGCAGCAGTTGCAGCAGGATGGTGAAGCTCGCGACCTTCGAGCTTGAAGCTGTAGCGGCAGCAGCAGAGAGCGGCGCTCCCTGATAGGCATCCGGAGCCCAGAAGTGGAAGGGCGCAGCAGCCACCTTGAAGCCAAGTCCGGCAAGCACCAGCACAATTGCCATCAGAACCAACGGGTCTTGCGGGGCAAGGCTGACAGCCCGACCGATAACAGCGAGTTGCGTGGACCCGGCAATCCCGTAGAGATAGCTGAAGCCGAACAGCAGCATGGCCGCAGACATCGCACCGAAGAGGAAGTACTTGAGCGCCGCCTCTGAAGATGCCGCGCGCTGCTTATCCATTCCCGTGAGGACATAGAGGCAGAGGCTGAGCAGTTCCAGCGCAAGGAAGAGCACCAGCAGGTCCGTGGCTCCGGTCAGCAGTGTCATGCCAACCGTTGCCAGTAGGATCATTGATACATATTCGCTGATGTGGCGCGTCGGTGTAACGCTGACCGAGAGCAGAAGAAGAATAGCGCTCAGCAACAGCAATACGTGATTGATCAGCATTGAGAGCAGCGTCAGCCGGTAAAGGCCCGCAGCCGAAGCAGGCAACGCAAGCGAGGAGGCCAGCCATGCAGCAGCAAGAATACTAAGCAGTGCCGCCAGTACACTTGCGCGCCAGCGAGCCTCATCACTCTTGCCGCGCAGGGGACCGAGGTCGAGCGCCAGCACCAGCAGAACGCCGAAGAGCAATGCAATCTGCGGAGCAAGTGTGTGGATCATTTCGATGTAAGAGAAGGCAGCCATTACCACCTCCCCTGTCTGAGGCCGTCAAAGAAGGGCGATGCAAGGGCCGTTGCAATGCGGTTGAGAAGAAAACTCGGAAAGAGGCCGATGAAAAGCGTAGCGGAGAGTAGCAGAAGCGAACCGGCTTTCTCCGGCCATGTAATCGGAGAGAACTCGTGATCGTCGTGGTACTGATCAATGCTCTCGACAGGAACGCCGAAGAAGGCCCGCTGCATCACGCGCCAGGTATAGGCAACGCCCACAACGATTCCAGCACCGACCACAACTGTAAGCCACGGGTAAGAGTTCCAGCCACCGACGAGAATCTGCAACTCAGCCACAAATCCGCTAAAGCCGGGCAGGCCCATGGATGCCATGCCTGCCAGCACAAAGACAACCGTCGCAAAAGGTAGCTTCGAGGCCAGTCCCATGCCTTCAAGGTCAGAGAGGATTCGCGTATGCGTTCGGTCGTAGATCATGCGTCCCACAACAGCGAAGAGCAGTCCGGCAAGAATTCCATGGGAGACCATTTGCAACACCGCGCCGTCAAGACCGATGCGAGTCAACGTCATCAGGCCGAAGAGAACAAATCCCATGTGGCTGACGCTTGAATAACCAATGACGAATTTGAAGTCGCGCTGTACCAGAGCAACGGCGGCGCCGTATACAATTCCGATCACTGCCAGCAAAGCAAAAACATCCCGCCAGGAATCAATCCAGAAGATGTGGAAGCCCCATGGGTCAAGCGCCGCAGGATATAGCCCCATCGCAACGCGCAGGCAACCATATGCGCCCAGCTTCATGACGACGCCGGCAAGCAGCATGGAAGCCGCCGTCGGTGCAGCAACGTGGCCGGTGGGTGCCCAGGTGTGGAAGGGCCAGATGCCGGCAAGGATTCCAAAGCCAAGAAAGACCAACGGGAATATCCACATCTGCAAGTGGTGCGGCAGGGAGTTCTGTGCCAGCTCCGGCAGGCCAAAGCCAAGGCCCGATGTCAACATGTAAGTTGAAAGGATTCCGAATAGCACCATCGCACTGCCGACAAAGGAGTAGATGGCCAGCTTCATGGCTCCGTATTCGCGATTCGTCGAGCCCCAGATAGAGATGAGGAAGTACTTGGGTACAATCGCAATCTCATAAAAGACAAAGAGGAGCAGCAGATCGTTGGCGAGAAAGACTCCGTAGACGCCGCCGATAAGTGCGAGGAAGAGCGCGAAGAATTCGTTGACGCGGTACTCAATATTCCACGAGAAGAGGACGCCGGCGGTTGCGGCAAGGCCCGTCAACGCGCAAAGCGCAAGGCTGATGCCGTCTGCACTGAGCCAGTACTGCGCGCCGATGGAGGGAATCCAGCGGAGTTGCGCCAGCGTAACCGGTGCTCCGGTTGGATTTGCAATGAGCGCGGCCAGACTGATACCGAGCCCGGTGACAGCGGCCACAAGGGCCAGCCAGCGCGCCAACGTCATAAAGCGCGGCGGCACCAGCAGCACCAGAGCTGCGGCAGCAAACGAGATGTAAATCGTCCAGGCTAACATTCGGTTATCTCTTTGACCGCTTCCAAAATTCCTGCTCTCATTGCTTCAAAATCCCCTAGCGAATCTGCTGCACCAGCAGAGAAACGCTGCCATTCACCAAACCAAGTACAAGCTGTGGAGCCACGCCGAGCACAAACATCAGCGCAACACAAGGCGCAATCCAGATTTGCTCCGCACTGCTGAGATCAGCCATACCGCTCCAACGTTCATGTGCAGGACCGGTAAAGACCTTTTGCAGCAGCGTCAGAAAAAAGGCCGCCGTAATAAAGAGTCCGATGGCCGCAATGGAACTTGGGCCTGCGGCCAGCGCAAAACTTCCCTTAAAGATGAGAAACTCTCCGATAAATCCATTCAAACCCGGCAGCCCAAGAGAAGAGAACGCTGCAATGCTGAAAAAAGTAGCCAACATCGGAGTTGTCGTGCGCAATCCGCCGAAGTCGTTTATCTTGCGTTTGCCATCGGAGCGCTGCTCCAGTAATGCAACCAGCCAGAAGAGCACAGAGGCGGTGAATCCATGATTGAAGAGTTGCAGCGCCGCGCCGGCAAGCGCCGCGGAACTCTCCACCGGATTGACCGAGCCGGCCACAGCAAAGATCGCCAGCACGCAGTAGCCGAGGTGATTGATGGAGGAGTAAGCAAGAATGCGTTTGAGGTCGCGCTGCGCAAAGGCTGCCGCTGCGGCACAGACGATGGTCGCCACTGCCAGCCAGAGCAGCAACGGCTGCACCCAGCGAATCTGCTGCGTAAAGATTGGCAGCACAATTCGCAACAGGCCGTAGACGCCCATCTTGGAGAGAGCGCCGGTCAGCAGAATCGTGATGGCGGTCGGTGCTTCGGTATAGGCATCGGGCAGCCATGTATGAAAGGGTACGATGGGAATCTTTACGGCAAAGCCGAGAAAGGCTCCCCAAAAGATCAGCAACAGCCAGTTTGAAGGATTGCCGTGGAAGTGCGCGGCTATGGCCGGCAGAAGCGTTCCCTGCTGGGCCATCTGCGTGAGCACAGCAAAGTCGAAGCTGCCGGTCGCCAGAAAAAGCGCAAGGAAGGAGAGCAGCAGCGTGACGCTGCCCGCCATCGTATAGACAAAGAATTGTGTGGCCGCACTCTCGCGCTTCTGACCGCCCCACAAGCGAATGAGGAAGAAGGCGGGGATCAGGCTCAGTTCCCAGAAGAGAAACCAATGGAAGAAGTTCAGTGCCGTAAATGTGCCGAAGAGACCTGATTCAAGCAGTAGCACCAGCGCAAAGTAGAGAGAGGTGCGCGTTGTGACCTGCGTGGATGCAGCAAGCGAGATCAGCGTGACCACGGCAGAAAGCACCAGCAATAGAAGGCTGAATCCATCGGCGGCCAGATGATACTCGATTGCAAGAGACGGAATCCATGCCGCATGTTCTACAAACTGGAGCGTCCCTGCGCCGGCATCGTAGCTATGCCAGAGCAGTCCGGTGAAGATCAGCACAAGCGTGCTGAATCCAATCGCAATCCCTCGTGCGCTCTTGCGCGGGGCAAGCAATACGACAATTGCGCCAACAACCGGCAGGAGGGTCAGCAGCGAAAGCAATGGAAGCGTGTTCATCCGCGTGCCCCCCAGAAGAGCCATACCAAAAAGAGGAAGAGCGCAAGGCCGATCCATTTGAGATAGCGTTGCTCCTGCCCGCTTTGCAGGTGAGAGGTACTCTCACCGCCAGCCTGCACTGCATCGCAACTGGAGTCGAAGCCGCCATTGACAACCGCGACATCAAAGCTGCGGCTGAACCACGCAAAGGTCAGCACATCCCACTTGACCATCGCCACCAGATTCGACCAGAAGTGGTCATCGAGCCATGCGCAGAGTTTGGCAAAGAGCCTATGAAGCCGAATCACGGTTGCATCGTAAAGCTCGTCGAGGAAGTATTTGCCCGCCAGCACGCGGAAGATGCCGGGAGCCGCTGCTTCAAGCACATCAGGCTCCGTGGCCGCTTGCAGGGCATTGCGTCCGTAGAGCAGCCAGCCAAGGCCAAGACCAACCGTAACAATAATGGTAGAGAGAAGCAGCGTCCCGAGGAAGGCCGGTTCAATCAGCTTTGCAAGGTCAGCAGCAGGTGCGCTCTGCATCTCGATAAAACTCTGGAACCCGGTCCACACCGGTGTTCCAGCAAAGCCGAGCACCACAGCGAAGAGCGCGAGGATCACCAGCGGCACCGTCATCACAGTTGGACTCTCATGCGGGTGTCTGTGTTCGACTCTGCTCTTGCCGAAGAATACATAGTACATCTGCCGCGTCATGTAGAAGGCTGTGAGAACTGCTGCTGCGCTTGCCAGCAGGAATGGTCCCTGCGAGATGGGCCAAGTATGCGCGGATTCCAGAATCGCATCCTTCGACCAGAAGCCGGAGAAGACCAACGGAAAACCGGAGAGCGCCAACATGCCGATGGAGTAGGTGGCAAAGGTGACAGGCATCTGCTTGCGCAGTCCGCCCATCTTGCGGATGTCCTGCTCCTCGTGGCAGCCGTGAATCACCGAGCCTGCGCCGAGGAAGAGCAGCGCCTTAAAGAATGCGTGCGTGATGAGATGGAAGATGCCAACCGCAACACCGCCGACCGCCAGTCCCAGCATCATAAAGCCAAGCTGTGAAACGGTTGAGTACGCGAGGATGCGCTTGATATCGTTCTGCGCGATGGCGATGGTTGCTGCGAAAAAAGCCGTGAATGCGCCGACCCAGGCGATCACCGTAAGCGAAGAATGCGTACCAAGGCTCACCAGCGGATAGATGCGCGCGATCAGATAAACACCCGCCGCGACCATGGTGGCAGCGTGTATCAGTGCAGAGACTGGAGTTGGACCTTCCATCGCATCGGGCAGCCAGACGTGCAGCGGAAACTGGCCGCTCTTTCCCGCTGCTCCGCAAAAGATAAGCAGGCTGATGGCCGCAGCAACGGTCAACCCAAGGCCCGCTGTCTCGATTCCGAGAGGAGCAAGCTGCGCTGCCTCTAGGCATCCCTTACCAGCATCTACAAAGAGCAGCGTACCTGTCCTTGCAAAGAGCCACATCATTCCGAGGAAGAAAAATACATCGCCGATGCGCGTGGTGAGGAATGCTTTTTTAGCAGCGGCAGAGGCAGCGGGCTTCTGGAACCAGAAGCCAATCAGCAGATAGGATGCGAGTCCGACCAACTCCCAGCAAACAAAAAGCAGCAGCAGGCTATTCGCGAGCACCACGCCAAGCATGGCAGCAGCAAAGAGCGAGAGGTAGCTGAAGAATCGCGCGAATCGCTCATCGCGCGCCATGTAGCCGATGCTGTAGATGAAGATGAGCAGACCGACAAAGGTGACCATCGTCAGCATGATGGCGCTGAGCGGGTCCAGAACCCAGCCAATCTGCACCGCCGTCTGGCCAAAGCGGAACCACTCAACGTTGACCACCCAGCGCTGTGCAGCAAAGGTCAGCGCATGAGTCAGAGCGCAGAGCGAAAGCAACAGCGAGAAGAACATTGTCCCAATCGCGAGTCCTGCCGAGAGCGCGCGTTGCCGCCCTCCTGCCAGCGTACTGACAACAGCCGCCGCAAGGGGCAGCGCCGGAATGAGCCAGAGGTACGAGACGATAAACGGCATTCTTGCTCTTCCCCCTAGCCCTTCAACTGCTCAATCTGGTCAATGTTGATGGTGCGCGACTGACGGAATACGGCAAGAATCAGCGCGAGTCCAATGGCTGCCTCGGCGGCGGCGATGGCAATAGAAAACATGACGAAAAGGAATCCGGTCAGCGCCTCCGGATGCGGACCGAAGCGCCAGAAGGCAAGAAAGTTCAGGTTCGCTGCATTCAGCATCAGCTCAACCCCGGCAAGAACCAGAATCGCATTGCGGCGCGTAACGGCCAGAGCCAATCCGGCAGCAAATATCATGGCTGCAAGTAACAGATAAAGCGCCAAGGAGGTCATTCGCTCTCCTTTGTCTGCTGTCTCGGCTCGCGTATCGCCAGCACCACGCCGCCAATAGTCGCAGCCGTCAGCAGGACGCCGAGAATCTCAAGCGGCAGGGAGTAGTTTGTCATCAGGCGGTCCCCAATCAGCGATACCGGATAGGAATCAACCGAGGTTGCTGCGTGTGTTGTAAAGCTGCTCTTCGTAATGCCGTAACCAAGCAGAAGAAAAACCAAAACGGAGAGCACAAAGCCCTGAAACCAACGCGGCGAAAGCACATGACGTTCGCCCTGCACGCCACCGCCGGTCAACAGGACCGTAAAGACAATCAGAATTGCAATTGCGCCAACGTAAACGAGCAACTGAACCAGGCCAAGGAACTCCGCGCCGAGGCCAAGATAAAGCAGCGCGAATCCGGCGAAGGTCAGCGTCAGCGCGAGCACGCAATGCACCAGATTGCGCAGCACATTGGCAGCGGCTGCTCCTATGAGCAGGATGATGGCCGGGATTAGGAAGGATAGCGTCATAGTTCTTCAGTGCATCCGAATTCTAGCAACATTGCTCCCAAAAAAATGAATCTGCCAACTACTCAGCGTAGCGGTAGACCCTTTGTTCCAGCTTGCGATTGTTCATCATTCCATGACCAAGCCAGAGGTACGGCACAGCGACTACAACCAACGAGAGCGCCCAGCGCTGCCAGCTCTCGGCGTAGCGCCAGCAGACAGCAGAGGCAATCACAAAAAGAGACATCGGCAGCATGAACTTCCATGCAAAGTTCATCAGTTGGTCCTGACGCAGGCGCGGCAGCGTTCCACGCACCCAGATGAAGCAGCAGATCATCGCAACCAGTTTGCCAAAAAAACACAGGTACGAGGGAATCCACGCAAGGAATGAGAAGGGTGCTGACCATCCTCCCAGAAAGAGCGTGATGGCGATAGCGCTGATCGAAAACATCCCCAGATACTCGCCCAGAAAAAAGAGCGCGAATTTAAAGCCGGAGTATTCGATGTAATACCCGGCAATAATTTCGGATTCGCCTTCAGGCAGATCAAAGGGAGAACGGTTGGATTCAGCCGTAGCCGAAATGATGAAGAGCAGGAATGCGGCCAGTCCCCACGGCGTAAAAACATACCAGTGCGGGAGGATTCCGGAGTAACCAGCCTGCTGCTCCACTATCTGCTGGAGGTTCAGGGTACCTGCAATCATGATGGCGGCAACGGCTGAAAGCATCAGCGGAATCTCGTAGCTGATCATCTGCGCAATGGCGCGCATGGCTCCAAGCAGCGCGTATTTATTGCGGCTGGACCATCCCGCCATAAAGACAGCAACCTCCGTCGCCGAACCAATCGCAAAGAAGAAGAGCAGCCCGCAGTCCATATTCACTGCGGCCATATTGCGCCCCATCGGCAGCACGGCATAAGCAAGGAAAACAATGATGACCAGCATAACTGGCGCAAGGAAGTGAACAATCTTGTCCGCATTTGCCGGAACAAGGTCCTCCTTGGTCAGAGCCTTTACCCCATCGGCAATCGGCTGAAAGATGCCGAAGGGGCCGACGCGATTCGGGCCGTAGCGGTTCTGTATACGCCCCAGTCCCTTGCGCTCAAGGATGGTGGTCACGGCAAAAAGTGCGGGAAATACGCAGATGATGGTGACAACCGTGATGAGAATTCCAACTGCCGTTTGCAGCGGTGCCGGGAACAGGCTGACAAGCCATTGCTTGAGCAGAACGAATATCTGATCCGCATACTGGACAGAGTTCACGCCTTAACCTCCGATCCGGCAACTGCGGGAGCAGCAACCTGCGGCTTGGGCTGTGCAGCGGCTGCAACCTTTGCGCGGGCTGCGGCGAGTTTGCCGTCCACCGTATTCGCTTCGGTCGGATGGATCCGGTGATAGTATTCGTTGGATTTGGCGAGCTTCTGCTTGTCCAGTAACAGGCCACCGAAGCGGTCGTCCGTAGCAAGCTCAAACTCAACATCCATCTTGATGGCGTCGAATGGGCAGACCTCGACGCAGATCTGGCAACTCATGCAGACCGAAATATCAATATTGAACTTTGCAGGATAGAACTGGAGTTTCCCTGCCGCATCCGGTTTTCTGTCTGTGCTCTTCTCGATGAAGATGCACTTGGGCGGGCACTCTTTTTCGCAAATCTGGCAGGAGACGCAGCGCAGTCCGGCCATCGCATCCGGCCCGTCATAGACGAGGAATGGGAAGTCGCGCGTAGCCTCAATCTGCGGCAGGCGTTCGTCCGGATACTGCACCGTCGTCAGCCGCTCTTTGCTCACGAAGCTCTCGAAAAAGTTTCTGGCCGTTACAGCCAGTCCCTTCAAAATGCCACCAGCCAGCATTATCGGTCCACCTCGCCGAGAACAATATCCACGCTGCCAAGAATAATGACAGCATCTGCAATATTTGCGCCAAGACACATATCTTCAAGCACCGTCAGGTTGACAAAACTTGGCGGACGAATCCTATACCGATAAGGATTCGGTGATCCATCGCTAATTAGGTAAAAGCCAAGTTCGCCCTTCGGTGCCTCAATGCGTCCGTAAGACTCTCCCGCCTTGGGTCGGAAGCCGCGCAATTTGGCTTTGGGGTCAAGGATTGGCCCCTCCGGAAGCTGCGCAATCGCCTGATTGAGAATCTTGACCGACTCGCGCATCTCCAGCACACGAACCATGTAGCGGTCATATACATCCCCGTGCTCGCCAAGCGGAACCTTGAAGTCAAAGCGCGGATAGATACCGTAACCATCCACCTTGCGCAGGTCATAATTCACGCCTGCGGCACGCAGCATGGGACCGGTAATGCCAGCATTGATGGCAATTTTGGCAGAAACCTCTCCAATACCCTGCGTGCGTGCCATCAAAATCTCATTTGAAACCAGCAGCTTTTCAAACTCATCGAGGAAGGCCGGGAATCCGTTCATCAGCACCTTCAACTGATCGAGCCAGCCTGCGGGCAAATCAACGCGACAGCCTCCAAAGCGCATGTAATTGCACATCATGCGCGAGCCGGAGAGCGCCTCGAAGAGGTCGAGAATCTTTTCGCGCTGGCGGAAGGCATACATCAGCGGGGTGCCGCTGGCCCCCATATCCTGCACCAGAAAACCAACCGCGCTGGCATGATTCTGCAGGCGGGTCAGTTCGGCAAGAATGACACGCAGATACTGCGCCCGCTCCGGGACTTCAAATGCCGCCAACTGTTCCACCGCTATGCAGTAGGCCCAGTTGTTCGTCATCGAGCAGAAGTAGTCGAGGCGATCCGTATAGGGAATAGAGCCGAGATAGGTGGATTTTTCGCCCAGTTTCTCATGGTTGCGATGCAGGTAGCCAAGTACCGGCTTCAGGCGGACAATGCGCTCACCCTCCAGTTTGACATCCATACGGAAGACGCCGTGCGTGGACGGATGGTGCGGCCCCATGGAGACTTCAAGCGTCTCGCCCTCGTGGTCGTAGCTGACCTCGCGGCGGGTGATGGTGTCGGCGGGCACTCCGTGGAGAAGGTCAGAGTTCACTCGGCACCTCCTGCGGAGGCGGCGTGCTTCCTCGCCTTTTCTGCAATCTCATCATGGGCCGTCGGCTCATATTCGTAGTCATCCGGCTCCACATAATCGCGGCGCATCGGGTGACCAACAAACTCATCCCACATCAGGATGCGGCGCAGATCCCAGTGGCCGTCAAAGATGATTCCGAAGAGGTCAAAGACCTCGCGCTCCTGAAACTCAGCCGAGCGCCAGAGCGGAGCAAGCGATGGCAGATGCACCTTCTCTCCGCGATCCTCCGTGCGCATTCGCAGAACGACCGGGCCAAGGCGCTTCTCAACGGAATAGAGGTGGTAGACCACTTCAAGATAGTCGGGCCAATCCACGCCGGTCACATTCGAGCAGTAGTCGAAACCAGCCTCTTCCAGCAGCCAACTGGCCACCACGATGGCATCCTTTGAAGCCACCAGCCAGGAGTGCTGGGCAGAAGGCGCTTCATTGCGAAGCAGTTCCACCTGAACGCCAGGAAGCTGTGACTTCAACTCATCAAGGAGGGATTCCGTCGGGAAGGCGCTCATTTCTCTGCCTCCGCAACCGCTTCCGTCCTGGCTTCCGGTGCAGTCGGCTTCGGTGCCTGCCACAGGGTCAGGTTGCTTGCCGGAATCAGATCGTTTGGACCATAGGCCGGAATCGGGTATTCGCTCGGCATGGCAGCATTCAGATGAGCGGGACGGTCAGCGCCGGTCAGGTGCTGGCCGTCAATCTTCTCCTGTAATGTGACCAGGCCGTGCAGCAGAGCCTCCGGACGCGGCGGGCAGCCCGGAATGTACACATCCACCGGAATGTAGCGGTCAATGCCCTTGAGCACGTTGTAGCCCTGCTTAAACGGCCCGCCGGAGATGGCGCAGGCTCCCATCACAATCACATATTTCGGTTCCGGCATCTGGTTGTAGAGGCGAACCACCAGCGGGGCCATCTTCTTGGTCACGGTGCCGGAGACAATCATCAAATCCGCCTGTCGGGGCGAGGGGCGAAAGACCTCGGCGCCAAAGCGGGCAATATCAAAGCGCGCCATGCTGGCGGCAATCATCTCGATGGCGCAGCAGGCCAGTCCAAAGGTAAGCGGCCAAACGGAACTACGGCGTCCCCAGTTATAAAGCTCCTGAATCGTGGTAGTGACAATGCCCTGCTTGCTGAGTTCGATGCGCAGGTTCTGGTCAATCTGATTTACGCCCATGCCAGCACCCCCTTGCGCCACGCCCAGACCAGCCCCTCGACCAGCAGCAGCACAAATACAGCCATCACAAAGACAGCCGAAATCGGCAGATGTGTCAGCGAAACTGCGAAGGGCAGCAGAAAGACCGCCTCCACGTCAAAGATCAGAAAAAGGATGCCATAAAGGTAGTAATCCGCCTGAAAGCGAATCCACGGATCGCCCTTGGCCTCAAGACCGCATTCGTAGGTTGCGTTCTTGTGGGGACCGGACTTCTGCGGGCTGTAGATGCGCGCCCATGCCCAGGCCATTGCCAGGGGCGCGAGCGCAAAACCGACGGCAAAGATCAGCAGGGTAAGAATCGTCCAGTAGGGTGAAACCGGCATACCATTCACTTTAGCGCGTTTTCCTCAAAGAGCAGGAGTGATTGAAAACGTTGGCAGTAACAAGTGGCTGTGTTCTATGTCACAAATGGACTTACCGAACTGATTTTTTATAGAACTATCTCACTAGATGAGAGTTTTAATACGTCATCCCGCAATATGGGAAACGAGACTCTAAGGTCTGCGCCCTCGCGGTGGCAGAGGGGAAGAATCTCCATCCGTTTTGCGCATTCGTTCCAGTGCATCCTCTACCTTCATCGCGGGGACCGGGTGGTAATCCCACTGGATACCTTCTTCGTCGAGGGTCACGGTTTTGATGAAGAGGATGCGCACATCAATATGAACCTTCAAGTAGGTTGAATCCCAGTGCCCAGGCAGAACCTCGGCCTGCTCCAGGTGCAGGACACCCCCTGGCAGAACCCGGCCCAGCAGCCCCCATCCCAGACTGACCTCCTTGAAGGCGTGAGCATCAATCGAGACGACGCGCAAGGCCGGAATATCAATCTTGATGCGACCCTTCATGCCTTCCAGCGGCCTTTGTTCCATCCCTTTGGCAGACCATTTCGGATTGGGTTCAAAGTCGAGCACCACCACCGGGTGTCCATTGGGGCCGGCTTCGGTGCCGCTGTAGCGGCATAGAAAGGCATCGGGCAAGGTACGCATCAGGTTGTTCCAGCGGTCGCGCTCGTCCTGTTGCTTGCGGTTCTTTTCGCGCATCTGAACGGGGTCTTTCAGTGCATCAAGGCGCGCCTCCTCAGACCGGCGTTCTTCCGTCGTGAGTGGCTTATCGGAAAAGGCCACAATGCGGCCCAGAATCCCCTTCGGCGTAGTGAGGAAGCGCTTGGTTACCAGTCCATGACGGCTGTTGTAACGGTCCAGCCACATAAAGTAGCCATCTGTCTCGACGCTCTTGACCTCACGACCAATCACCTGCCGCAGCAGGTCATTCGGATTAGCCGGCAGGCCCTTAGGCACCTGTGCCGCAGAGAGAGACGTGCCCGCAAACAGCAGCAGCGCCAGCACGCACCCGATGAACCTTCCCTGCAAAGCTCCGGACAAAGAACCCTCCGCTCAAAAGAAACCGAAACCTATCCCAACCGTCTCATACAATAATGGACGTATCCCGGGGGGGGGGGATGGTGTGTCTTATGAGATTAAGAACGATTTTACGGAAGTTTCATTCTTCGAGCTATCGCCGCACTTCGGCAGGCAGTTTTCTGCTTGCCCTTCTGTTTTTGACAGGGATGGTGACTGCAACCCGGGCCCAGCAAACAGAAAGTTCTAAGGATTCCGACAAACCAACGCTGAAAACCCACGCAAACTCCTCCGATACAGCGCCCATCAAACTCGGCAATGTGACCCTGCCCATTCTGTTGCGAACAAAAAACGGCAGCCCGTTGCCAGCGATTCAGATCAGCGACCTGACGCTGAGCCTTGAGGGCAAACCTGCAACGGTAACGGCCATTCAATCGGCATCGAGTGAGCCGCTCCGGCTCTGCGTAGTCGTGGATACAAGCATTTTTTTGAAGGATCAGTTGAAGGCAGAGAAGCAGGCTCTTGATAAATTCCTCACCAACGCGCTGCAAAACCCCGACGACAAGGTCTGCATCCTGCACTTTGATACCGAGGTGGAGTTGATGGTGGACTTTACGCATTCAAAGGACCGCATCGAACGCGCTTTGAATGAACTGGAGCCCGGTGCAGCGCCCCAGTCCGGACACGCCGAAGCAGCCCAGAGCGGCAACAATAGCGACAATGAGGACTCGGAGATTCGCCGTCCGCGCCGCCCGGTTAAGGCTCTCAACGATGCACTCTACCTGACCGCCGACGATATCTTTCGCGGCCAGAAGGGACGCAAAGTGCTGGTGATACTCAGTGACGGCATTGACTTCAGCAGCAAAGAGACACTTATCTCTGCAACGGAGAGCCTGCAACGCTCGCAGGCATTGACCTTCGCCATCTATTCCAAGGGCGACTACAGCCAGTGGAATCGCAATCAGAACAACAATCGGCAGGGTCGTTCCGGGGGTGGTGGCCGCAGCGGCGGAATCGGATTCCCCGGTGGAGGAGGTTGGCCGGGAGGCGGCGGGGGGATTGGCAATACCGGCGGTGGTGGACGTAGTGGCGGAGAGAGTCGCCCGGCCAATCTCGGCACGCTTCCCGATGGCCGCAAGACTCTGGAAAAGCTCACCGACAAAACAGGTGGAAGGTTGATTGAAGAGGGAAAGAAAAACAGCTTCGATGATATTTTCAACGGCATCGCGCTCGATCTGCGCAACCTGATGTTCCTGACCTTTACCCCCATTGAGGGACACAGCGATTACCGCCGCGTCGAGGTTCTGGACAAGGATAAGAATATCGAGGTCTACGGGCCGGAGGGGTATTACGAGAAATAAAAGTCCTTACCAGGGGACGGGCGGGCTGCCTCTGCCGCCCTTAGTCTCCTGCCATGCCTGCCGCATCAGTTTGCAGAGCAGCGCAAACTCTCTGGCGCGCTCGCGTCGGGCAGCATCCTTGCTGTTGCGATTGCGCAGCCAGCGCAGCCTGTAGATTCCCTGCTCCAGCCAACTGGCAAGCCAAGCCTGCCCGCCATAATGTTTGCGGTAATAAAGCAGCGTGGACCGCATCCGCCAAAGCACCACCTGCGCAGCGGTCTCTGAATAAAGCAGCGATGAAAGCTGACGGCTGGATTCGCCGCCGATATGCGTGACCACTAACTCCGGCCAATAAGAGACACAATAGCCCGCATCCTTGATGCGACGGCACAGGTCCACCTCTTCGTAATAGAGGAAGAAGGCTGGGTCAAAGATGCCAACCTTGACCAGTGCCTCGCGCCGGAGAATTGAAAAGGCTCCGGGAACCCAATCCACGTCGGCAGGCATCAGCGGGTCGGCCCACGTCCTATCCGGCGCGCCAAAAATGCGCGAATGCGGATAGTGATAGGAAAGTCCGGAAACAATCAAAAAATCATTCCATAGGGAATGAAATTGCCGCGCAGAAGGTTGCCACTCCCCATTGCGGCCAACCAATCGAGCGCCGCCTACGCCTGTCGCGGGATTGGCGTCCATCAATTCGAGCGAGCGCGCCAGTACGCCGGGATGCAGAAAAGCATCGGAGTTGAGCAGGACAAGATAGCGCCCCTCGGCTGCCTCGAATGCCAGATTGTTGGCCGCTCCAAAGCCCAGATTCACCGCACTCGAAAACAGACGAACCGGCGTTCGCGTGGCAGAGAATTCCGCAGCTACCATCTCGGCTGAGCCATCTTGGGATGCGTTATCCACCAACAGCACTTCTGCCTTTACGTCCTCAGGAAGACGATCACACTCCGCCAGCAGTGACGCAAGGCACTCCCGCAACAGGTCGCGCGTGTTGAAGGAAACCACGATGACCGAAAGATCATACGGATAGGAAGAGAGCAATTTCACTAGCTGGAAACCTCTCGAAAAGGCTCTGCGATGCCGCGTCGTACCAACTCTTCGCGATCGCTCACCGGCTGCCAGCCCAACTCGGTTTTGGCCGCAGTGCAATCGAAGACGGCGCCACCGGAGCGCGTCTCCCAATCGCGATACATCGGCAGGCGATGCTCCGGGTGACGGACTGCAACCTTGACTACCCACTTGAGCATGTCCAGCAGATAGAAGTGAAGAATGGGTGTGGCATGACGCTGAATCCTTATACCGCCCGCACGATCAAGTTCGTCAAGATACTCCTGGCCGGACAAGCAGGGCTCGGCAGCCAAATTAAATGTGCGGCCTACGATGTCAGGCTTCTCCATCGCTGCTATCAGAGCCCTGGCCACATCCTCGACCAGTACCAGCGGCAGTTTGTTATGTCCGCTGCCCCATATCTGGCAAGCGGAATCATTCCACCACATACCAACACCCCAATGGAATGGGCTTCCGCCCCTGCCAATCACAATTCCGGGACGAAGAACCACAAGCGGCAATCCCTGCTCGCGCTGCATCCGTTGAAGCATCTCTTCTGAGGCAGCCTTGGCACGCGCGTAAAGATTGCGACGGGCTATTTGAGGGTCAAGCGGGGTAGCTTCCGTAATTATTCCAGCATTTTTCCCTGTGTAGTAGGAGTCAATTGTTCCGGTATAAATAAACTTTTTGACACCGGATGCCAGTGCGCATTCGGCAACTTGTCGCGTTGCTTCAATTTCATATTGCTGATAATCCGCCCAGCTTTTGACATTGGCACGCGCCAGATGAAAGACACACTCAATGCCCTCCATCGCGCGCTCCAGATCGCGCTTGTTCAGGATGTCGCCGGTCTGGCATTCGACTTCGGCAACGCGCAGATCCCTGGGGAGATTGGCGCTGCTGCGCGCCAGCAATCGAACGCGGTGCCCTGCTGCCACCAACTGCCGCACCAGTTCCCTGCCAATAAATCCAGTTCCTCCGAGTACCAAAATCTGCGGGGCATTGCCTGCTGGTTGCAGTTCCTGCGCAATCGGCTCCGACTCAGGCAGAAGATTTGCCAGCGCGCCCATCTGACAGCAGAGCCGAATCACCCTGGCGCCAGTACGGCCATCCAAACGCTCATCGAGAGCAACCGGAGCATAGAAGGCATCCATCGCCCGCGCAATGCTTTCTCCATAAGGATTGCCCCGCGCACAGAGTTTGAGTTTGGAGAAAATGTACTTTGCAAGCGTGATCCACGCCTGACGGCGCAGGCTCTTCGCCTGACGGCGCACCATTGCATAGCTGTCAAAATCCTGATCGCAGGGAAAATGCTCTTCAAGCGTATACGTGTTGCGCTCAAAATCCACTGTGGCTGAGGCGAGCGATCCCCTTACATGAATCGAGTACTCGGCAAAACCCGGCACAAAGGAGAAGCGCAACTCAATCGCCGTTCGCTCCTTATAAGCATTTACCTGCCAGCGGCGGTAAAACGGACTACCCGTGGGAAGCTCAATCGCATTACTCGGATGCGAATGTATCGTATCCGGCTCCCCGATCAGGTCCAGCATCTGCGCTACAGTGTGGGAACCAATCTCGATGAGAATATTCCGAGGATCGCGCAACATCCAGATATCGAACGGCCCGTGCATTGCCTGGGGCAATACGCGATTCCAGCTAATCGTCACCTGATCTATCTTGCCAAGCACGCCACTTTTCAAATCTCTGCGAAGTTTTTCGTATGGCTCTGCAAAGAGGAAGTTGTGTCCTACGCCCAGCCGCAGGCTGCGCTCGGCGGCCAAGGCCACCAGCGAATCGCACTCCTCAGCGCGCTCGCACATCGGCTTTTCCAGAAAGACATTTACGCCGGCCGCTAGGATAATTCGCGCAGCATCATAGTGGAGATCGGGCGGCAGCAGAATGTGAACGGTATCGAGCTTTTCTGCGACCAGCATCGCTTCCAGCGAACCATATACATTGGCCACGCCATACTTGCCAGCGAGAGCCTGGGCTCTCGGCAAAACGCGGTCGCAGACCGCAACCAGTTCCACATCCCTGACGGACGCCAGACAACGGGCGTGCCAATCCGCGATGTAGCCGGAGCCGAGCAGGGCTACCCGTCGTGTTGAACCGGATTCGGTTGGCTTCGTCATCAGCGTGGGCCGCTCCCTTTGTATTCGATAATTTTCAGGTCGTCTCCGCGACCCTGCCGCCAATGATATTCGAGCAGGCCGAGCAATGCCGGAAATTTGAAGATTACGGTAAACAAGGAGTAAACAAGCGCATCGCCCCGCTGCCAGCCTTGCCCACGGCCATATTTGTAAATGCGGGCAAACTGAAGCACATACGCAAAGAGTAGAACTGCCAGCGATATGCCGCGCGTAAAGGGCGCAAGGCATAGTGCAGCAAGCGGCAGCCACAATGCCCAGAACCATATCTTGCGACAGTCATGAACGAAGTAGCGCTCCTCGTTTTTCCCGTGCAGCGCTGCGACCTGTGCATAGGCATGACCGGTGCGCCGCGAGCGGCACCACCACTGGCTGAAGTGCATCATGGCTGCATCGTGCAGAGCCATCTCGGCATCCAGCTTCAGTATCTTCCATCCCCGTCTGCGCACACGGATGCAGAATTCATCATCCTCAGCAGCAATCACATCAGCGCGAAAGCCGCCCGTTGCCTGAAAGATTTCCGTGCGAATCAGGAACCTGCCGCCGGAGGTAAGAATATCGCCCGGCACATGTTGCCACTCCAGATCACAGAGGCGGTTATAGATACTTGCCTCTGGATGGACTTCGCGTACATTGCCGCAGACGATGCCGACATCCCCGCGTTCTTTGAGAGCGTCAGCGCCCTGCTCCAGCCATTCCGGCATCAGGTCGCAATCCCCATCAAGGAACTGGATCAAGCCGACATTCGGCCACCGTTCCACGGCAGCAGCAAAGCCCTCGTTTCGTGCGCGTGCAGCGCTGAAGGGCTGCACAGGGTCAAGCAACACAACACGACATCCAACCGAAGCCGCATACTCCGGGCTTCCATCCACGGAGCCGGAGTCAACGTAGACAACTCGTGTGGCGCACTGGAGTACCGAGCGCAAACAACTCTTCAGCCGTTCGCCTTCGTTGCGTCCAATCACAACCACTGCGATATTTTGGCCCGATTCAGAAGTCATGTTACCCAATCGTATCTCGCCGGATGGCTTCTTGACAGATGGCGGCAGAGGCTTTTCTGGCTATGGTTTGCGGGGCAGGATGCGCGCCGGAATGCCGACCGCAATCGAGTTCGAAGGAACGTCGTCGAGAACAACAGCATTGGCGCCGACTGCCACATCGTCCCCAATATGAATGAGCCCAAGCAGTTTGGCGCCGGCACCGATGTCCACGCGGTTGCCGATGACCGGCGAGCCGCGCTCGGTGGTGTGGCGCAGGCCAACGGTCACGCCGTTGCGCAGAACGCAGTCATCGCCAAAGACAGCATCGCCGCTGATGATGATGCCACTGTGATGGTCAATGCGCAGGCGCCTGCCAATCTTCGTCTCGCAGGGCAATTCAATGCCGGTAAGAATCTGTATCAACACGAAGAGCAACTTATAGAGAAAGGAAAACGGCATGCGCAGCACTCTGGGACGAATGCCGTAGCGCCAGCGGCCAAAACGATAGACCACCATCACCCAGAGCCCCGGGCGCGAGAGGTCGTGCTCGTAGGTCTTCCAGTCTTCGCGCAGATTTCTGAACATATTTCCTGCTCTCTTCCTCAACGAGGATTATGCCCGGCAAGCTCTTTCAGCAGCTTTGCACGCAACAGCAGATTCCGTTTGAGATCATATATTCGGCACACCTTTTGCCGCGCAGCTTCGCCCAGCCTGACGCGCAGCGCCGCATCCGCCAGCAGACGCTCGATAGCATCCGTAAGTGCTTCAACATTTGCAGCAGGAACCAGCAGCCCGTCCACACCATCCTGAATCAACTCAGGAATTCCCGCCACATAAGTACTGACACATGGAAGCCCAAGTGCCATCGCCTCCATCAGCGCCACCGGAATTCCCTCGGCAAAGCTTGGCAGAACAAAAATATCAACTCCGCGCAGCATAGTCTCCGTTGCGGCGTGTGAAAGAGCGCCGTGGAAGCGCACCCGATTGCTGACTCCCAACTGCTCTGCCGCAGCCTCCAGTGCGCTGCGATCCGGGCCGTCGCCGACCAGTTCCACCTGCACCGGCACAGACAACCGCACAACCGATTCCAGCAGCAAGCGTTGCGACTTTTCCGGAACCAGTCGTCCCACGCAGCCGATGACCACCTGCGGATTTGCAGCTGTTGTATGCGGCAAAAATCTCTCCGTATCTACGCCAAGCCGCACAACGTGAACCTTGCCCCACTGCTCCGGCGCCAGCAGTCGCAGAATCTGGCTGCGGCAGTAATCCCCAATCGCGAAGATGAATTCCGCGCGTACAAGTTTCTGCCGGAGAGCAAACTTCTCCGTGTCAAAAAACTCATCCGGTCCGTGGAGGGTGAGCGAGTAGCGCAGGCCAAATGCTTCAGCCGCAATCAAACCGACTGTGGCTACCGGTCCGCCAAAATGAACATGCAGAGAACACACGCCCAGAACGCGCAGCCGCTCTGCAACCAGCAGAGCCTCCACCCAGTAGAAGAAGGCATAGCGCAGATTCGGTGCCACCTGCACCGCTACGCAAAGTCCACGAAGCGCAGCCTGTGGGCGCAGCAGGCAGGCCGAGAGCAACACCGCAAGTACGCGCAGCTTTGGGGCAGACTTGATGTAGCAGGTTCGGGCGTGCTCATCCGGTTCAGCCTCAGCGCTTACAGTATCGGCATCGTTGATGGAGAGCGTCTCCACCTCAATCCCCTGCCTGCGCAGACCAAGAATTTCATCGCGAAAAAATGTATGCGAGACTGCGGGATAATAGCTCAACAGGTAGGCAATCCGCATAGGGGTGACAGCGCCTGATTTACTTTCCGAACTCATTGTGCTGGCTCCTGCCTCTGGCGTACTGTTAGCCTATTCCTGTTCCTGAAAGGGATGACTGGAATGGACTCCAGCACACTACAAGCAAACGTACCCGCACGTCTTCGGCACATTCTTATTCCCCTTCTCCTTGTAACGCTTGTTCTACCACAGAAGGCCCCTGCTGCTGAACCAATTCATTTCCGGGTGGGACCACGGGTGTTACGGAGCCATGTCGAGCGTTTTGGAATCAACCTTGGCTATCAATCCTATTTTGACTCCGGGCAGATGCTCCGCAACCTGATTGCACGGAATCCCGGCTTTGAAGGAATGCACTATCAGAGCATCGTTCACTGCGCCCGCGTCAGCCCTACCACCTGCACCGACGACAATTCCTACACCATTTGGCCCGCAGATTACTGGGATGGGGCGACGGTAGATCAACTCTCCGGAATCTATCCTCCAGCCTATGTTCAACGGCAATTGACCGCGCACAGCGCAGGACCGGAGTTCGGCGTCACGCTCAACTTCAGCGCTCCAATTCCCTCGCTCCAGGCCGGCGACTTTCTGGCGCTGCGCAAGGAATTCAAGGGCGGCGTCACCGATGGATGGTGGACACGTATTACAGGCGTTGCCGGCTTTGGCACCGAGTTCAAAGACCTCTCGCCGCATACGCCGGGACATCAGGCCATTCGCATTGAGGCCCTCGGCTCTGGGAACGAGGCCGAACTCTCGCAATATTTTGATACGGAAGAGGGGCTATGCTTCCTGCGACTGCGCAACAACCTGACACTCAATTTTCGCGCCAGGCCGCTCGCAGGCAGAGCCGCCCTACACATCCAGTTGCGGCGAATCACCAATCCGCAGGTGATATTTTACGAACACGATGTAAAGCTGGAACAGGGCTGGAATGACTATCATCTCAGCATCCCCATCGGCGCAGGTGTGGATCACGGCATCGGGCCGCTTCAGCTTGCCTTTGTTTTCGACGATACAAAGCTGCTCTTCGATGACGTCGAGCTAGTGGAAGCTACATCGGCGCAAAATCCTACGGCCTTTCGGGATGATGTCGTTCAGGCGCTGCGGCAGTTGCATCCCGGCGTTCTTAGGCTGATGGACAGTGAATCCGGCCTTGGCACTACGCTCGACAACTGGCTGGCACCGGAGTTTGCGCGGGAGCGCAGCGGATACTCTGCCTATCAAAAGATTCACGAGGATATTCCCTACGGCCTGCATGATTTTCTTGTTCTCGCCGAGGCCATCCACACCGAGCCATGGATTACGCTGCCAACCGCGCTGACGACGCAGGAGGCAGCGCAACTGATGGAGTATCTGAGTGGGCCCGTGAATACCACTTATGGCGCACTGCGAGCCCGGCTCGGCCATCCCCAACCATGGACTGCAACCTTCCCGCGCATCTCGCTCGAACTCGGCAACGAGCCATGGAACAGTGTCTACCGTGGAGCAACCATCGAGAACCCCACTGCTTATGGCGCGCGTTCAAAGATCATCTTTCATGCGCTCCGTTCTTCGCCGTACTTCGCCAAAACAAAGATGAATCTGATCCTGAATGGATGGGCTGTTTCCTCAGATGCCAGTACGACTCTGCTGGCGACGTCAGGAGGATACGATACGCTGGCCATCGCGCCCTATCTGCTCTTCTCGCTTGACGCTGGAGCGACCTCTGCCGATGCCTTCCATAAGCTTTACCGCGAAACGCAAACGCTCTCCACCGGCGGCGTAGTTGCGACACAGGCAAAGGTGGCAGCCAATGCGCATCCTGCCGCGCGGCTGGCTGCCTATGAGGTCAATCTGCACACCACCGAGGGTTCGGCGAGTCAGCAACAACTGGACGCGCTGACTCCATCGCTCGGAGCGGGGCTTGCAGTAGCCAATCACATGCTGCATATGCTGCGCGATCAGGATGTCACCGAGCAGGCACTCTTCACGCTTTCCGGCTACGACTTCAAGCGCAAGGATGGAAAGCTGGTTCGTCTTTGGGGAAGCGTTCTGGACATGGGCAATACCAATCGCAGGCGCCCGACCTACCTGGCGATGCAGGCAATCAACGCGGCACTCGCAGGCGAGATGCACGAAGTTGTCGCGTCACACGCGGACGCGGAGTTGGAAAGCTATGCCTTCACAAATGGACGAGATCGAAGCCTCATCCTCATCAACCTGAGCATGGATGCTGCGTGCCGCGTTACCCTTGATGACCTCGCGCATGGAGAGAGCGTCTGGGCACAGTCGCTGACCGGCCCTGCCGCTACCGGCAACAATGAAACCTCAGAAGCTGTTGTGCTGCGACCCGTTACTCCTCATGCGGGCACGCTCAATCTGCCTGCGCACTCGCTTACCGTTGTGCACTGGAAGCAGTAGAACAAAGCCACAGTAGTACAAAAAAACGATGCCATCTCTCGCATGAGAGATGGCATCGTTTTTACTTGTTCCTCTGTCCGACAGAGAATCCGTTGCAAATCAGGTGCGATTGTTCTTCGGCTTCTTCGCTCCCAGCAACGGCAGGCCCTTCGAAGTATTTCCATACTGCGTATCGCCCTTACGCCGAGTCTCGGTGTCGTCAATAATCCACGAGAGCAGACGTCCGCGATCGGAATCCTCCGGCTCCGATTTCGCCGGGAACATATTTTCTGATTCCTGTCGGGTTCGTAGCTCTGGCGCAGGACCGGGTATCGGGGTCTCACGATTCTTTTCGACCGGAGTCGAGCGAACATACTCGGTTCCTAATGGTTTACCGGTCGTCAGAGGTTGTTCCGGTGCCTGAGGAACCGGTGTCGGCTGTTCAGGCTGGAGAATCTGAGGAACATTGGGGACTGGCTCTGCCAAGGAGCTCCGTGTTGAAACACCTGGCGGCTGTTCCTGAACGGGCCTTGTCCACCAATTCTCCGGAGGAGGAAAATCCAGCGGATACCAGACGGCATGTTCTCCTGTTTCGGAGGCTATGTCACTGGTTTCCAGCCCTTCGGCAGGCTTGACCCATCGTGTATCGAGAATGGCATTCTCATCTCGCGCCGGTGCCGGGGCTCCTATGGAACTGCGTTTGTCCGTAAGACCGGCTCTCTCTTTGAAAGGCTCCGGGAGCCCTCTCACTTCGTTTGCAGGTATGGCTTGTCGAGGCTGAACCGGATTCTGTTCTGCGCTTTGCGGCTGCCGGCGACGCGACTGGTTTCGACGATCCGGATTGACGCGACGGTCAAAGAGAACTGCAATCTGGCGAACGCGGCGGTCCGGCATCACGCGGCGATCCGACTCGGCACGGCGCTCCAGCATTCCACGCCGATCCAGCAGAACCCGAACCTCGGGGTCGGCCAGTTTATGCGGATACGTTACATCTGGCCGTGTTGGTTCTTTACGCGGCGCAGGTGCCTTCTCCTCAACATACTCAACAACGGAAGGCTCCCTGTAGGTTTGGCGAGGCGCTTCCTCGACATATTCGACGACTCCAGAGCCAACTTGAGGCGCGTATACCGGAGAAGGCCAGACCGGAGAGGAGACATATGCCTGAGCATCAACCTTGTAGGCATGGTCGGCGTGTTTCAGATCAGACTCTGCCACCACCACGGCCACGCTGCCGGCACGGATTCTCTCCAGCAACCGGACTGCGCGCAGCAGATCGTGCCGCCTCGTTTCTCCGGCAACGGCAACCAGCACCGTGGCATCAGCCATCCGCGCCAGATACTCGCTCTCGGCAGAGAGCAACAGCGGTGCGCCTTCCAGCAGCACCGCATCGGCATCATCGCTGAACTCGGTTGTGGCATCCAGCACGGTTCCCAGGCGGCCCTTCTTGGTCGGCGTCAGAGCCAGTTCGACTGGCTTCTGGCGCGAGTCCTCCCCGGCATCATGAATCGCCGGGTAAGCCATAGCGCGCTCGCCCTGTTGCGAATCCACAATCACAATCCGCAGTCCCAGTCGCGACATCTCGCGGGCAATCTGCTCAAGAATCTCGCCCGTATTCACGCTGGAGCGAACCGGCGCCATCAGCACCGTCTGAACAGAGGTGCCCTGAATGGCTCGCTCCATTCCTCCGGCAAGACGGAAGAGTTGTTCGCGATAGAATCCCTCGGCCACCAGATGGCGCATCGGCAGCACCGCCACCGGATCAAAGCCCAGCAAGCGACGGACATCCCCGCCATTCCACACATAGGGCTCCGTCAAATCACGGGCGACTGCGGCAAAGACTCCCAGAAAAAGGCAGATCGGCAGCAATAAAAATGCAAGTTTGCGCGCCTTGCTTGGATCAGCATGTTCCGGCGGAATAGCAACCTGCGACAGATGCACGCTGCCCGGTGAAGCATTCTGCAACTCCAGATTGGCGATGCGCTCATCAACCAGGCTGAGGCGGCCTTCCAGACGCGTGATAGCAGAGCTGATGGCATTGGCCTCTTCCATTCTTGGAGCGGCAATGTTTGCCATTGTCGTGGCCTCAGAGACCTGATTGCGAATCTTCTCCTCAACCAGCCTGTCCTTCATCACCTGCGCACGCAGCTTGTCCTGAAGTCTTCCCGCCGCCCGCACCTTGAGCGTATGGGTCATATCGCTCAGGCTGGCATCAATCTGCTTCAACTCCTCAGCGGCCTGCTTGTAGGAGGGATGCTGGGGTGTGAGTCCTGCCATCTGGGTCAGCAACTGGCTCCGTCGCGCATTGAGCGAGGTCTTGTAGCTGGCCAGCCCCGGATCAATCATCGCAACCTCTTCCGCCTCGGCATCGAGGGCAGCGGACTGCGTGCTGTCATCCACTCGCTCAACAGAGTTCAACTGCGCCTCGCTCTGGCTGCGCTTTTGTTCGGCATCGAGCAGGTCGAGTTGCAGCTTGCCCAGTTTTACGTTGTAGGCATTGGTCTCATTCTCATTGACCGACGCCACGCCAAGCTTGTTCAGCAGTTCTGTCTTCTCATCAATCTGCGCCTGCAGATCACTGGTCAGATGATCGCGCTCTGCATAGAGTGACTTGAGGTGCTCATCCGATCCATAAAACTCCTCCCTGTGGGAGCGATCAACAAAGGCAGTCGTAATGGCATTGAGTACGGTAGACGCAGTCTTCGGATCAGAAGCAGAGAGTTCGATCTGAACCTGAGAGGAGTTCTGGATGCGCTCAACCTTCAGGGTCTTCGAGAGCCTTTCAGCGGCAGACGCAATGGACTCGCCCTTCTGACGCCAGACACCTTCCGGAACCTTGCGCAGGGCCTCGGCTAGAACATCGGTCTGCTTGACCATCTGTATCTGGTCATCCACAAAGGAATCGTTGGGACGCGGGATCATCTGGTCGCTGGCCAAGATGTGCGGGTAGACCGGCGAAACATAGATAACAGCGTGGGCGGTGTAGCTGTTCTTGTAAATCTTGAACAGAGCCGCCGCGCCCAGCAGGAATGCGCATACGGCCACACAGATTGCCAGTGTCAGGTGGAGCTTGACGCTGCGCAGCACATTGATCTCCGGTGGCCGGTGCATAATCACAACCGGCTCCTCTGCAGAGGGCAATAGATTTCGGAATGTCCCTGAATCAGCCATGTTGATTCTCGATTCTCACTTGCCTAATGAAGAATGAATCCTGAAAGACCTGCTGCGGAAAAGACCGGATTGAACTTCTCCAGCACAAATCCGACCTTCGCCATATTGCTGCGCGGTACATACACAATATCGCCGGAGTGCAGATGCAACTCTGTACTCCGCGATGGATTCAGGACATCTTCCATCGTGACCTTGCGCTGGCGGCCTGTCGTGCCATCCACCACCACCATGTTTGTCTTGCTCGCCTCCTGCAAGGGTCCGCCGGCCTCACCGAGAATCAATGCCAGCGAGTCGCCTGCGTCAAGCGAAATTGCCCCGGGATGCACCACCGCGCCCATCACGCTGACAAACTTCTGCTTGGGTGCAGGCAGATAAATTACGTCATTCTTCTTCAAGCGCAGATTCGCCAGCGGGTCTCCGTTGGCCATCATCTCAGAGAGCTTGACCGTCACCGACTGGCTCTCCCCGCGATAGATGACGGCAGTCTCCGGCATGTTTCTTGGTCCGCCTGCCAGACCCAGATATCCGGCCCGCGAAACCGCATCCAGCAGCGTAGGGGTGCTCTCAAAAAGAATCGAGCCGGGATGCTCAACACTGCCCAGCACCGTGACCTTGTTCGATTGATAATCGGTCACGCGCACCGTGACGGAGATGTTCCGGTAGTAGGGTTGAAGAGCGTTGGCAATTGCTGCCCCGGCATTCTCGCGCGTCAGGCCGTCGAGCGAGATTTCGCCCACAATCGGCAGGGTTATTTTCCCATCCGGACCCAGCACATGCGCACCGGTCAGTTCCGGTCGGCCATCCACATCCAGAAAAATATGATCCCCGATGCCGAGGATGTACTCGGCCTCTTCAGCCGCTTCAAACTGAGCCAGTTGGTTGTGCTGCCCCGGCTCAAGCTTCGGTTCCTGCGCCTGCTGCGCCCTGGCCGCCGGAGCAAGGACAAGAGCCAGCATCAGCATCATGGTCAGCGTTATGTTCTTCCCATCTTTCCTATCTTTCATAGCTCAGCTCCCACCGGCAACTGGGGCCGGCGCAGACGATGGAAGAGTTCCATCATCTGCTTCTTTTCCGCATCATCAAAGCAAAATCCGTAAAGTAAAATCATGCAGAGCAGGGAGTAAACACATCCCGTACCCACCAGAACGCCTGCACCCTGCAAGCGTGTCAAACTGCTCACGATGTGGGTGACCGGCCATGCCAGCACCGCACCCACTCCGTATGGCAACAATCCCGGAACCAGCACGCGAGTGAGGAAGCCGGACCAGCTCAGCTTCAGAACATGGTGGACGCGCATCAGCAACAGTAGAGTCGCGAATCCGGTCGAAGCCAGTACAGAAAATCCAATACCGAGCGGCGTCCACTGCCCGTAATACCAGTGCGAAATCGGCAGAAAGAGAGCCAGCGCCAGCAGATTCGGCACCGAATTGAAGAATTCATCATAGACCCGCGCCATGCCGCGCAGAATGCTTGTTCCCGGCCCGGTCAACATGCTCAGGTGAGTCGCCAGCGTCAGAATCACGAAGAGCGCGACTGCATCCTTGAGCGGCCTGGCCAGCCATATCTTCATAATCGGCCCCGGCAGCAGAGCCATCAATCCGCAGAAGTAGGCCGTACAAAGGTTCGCATAGCGTGCCCCCTTCATGTACAGCGATTGCAGATGGGTGCGCCGCGCCTCCAGTGTTCCTTCTGCGTCCACATGGGATGCGGCAGGAATCAGCGCGGCAAAAAATGCTGTCGGCACAAAAGCCACGGAGGAGGGCCATTTCTTGGCCAGATCAAAGAGTGCTGCGGCCTCAAGTCCAATGAACTGCCATCCGGCAAGCCGCTCCACGCTGCCCAGAAAGATGGACAACATGCTCTGCAATTGGACCAGTCCGCCAAAGTGCATCACGCTCTTGAGCGACTCGCGACTGAAGAAGCGCGGACTGATGCGCATCCACTTGAACTTCCAGAAGGCCCAGAAGATGCTCAGGCCAATCTGAAGCACATTCCGCACCAGAAAGGCCTCGGCCATTCCGCGCAGCCCGCGTCCCCGGCTTACCAGAACGACGATCAGAATCGTCTCGGCCACGTAGCTGATAATCCAGATAACCTGTGCGGCAGCAATCTCCTGCATCCCGCTGAGCACATCGGTAAATGCGGTCAGCGAGAGGCTCGACAGAAAGACGCCTACGACGATCAGTACGGCCTCGCGGGCCTGATCTTCGAGCACCGGGGTTAGTTTCATCCAGTGCGCCACCGTCGGCCACCAGATCACCATGCCGGCAAAGAGGATCAAGCACAGCGGCACCGTCACCAGCAGCCCGGTTGAGAGCAGTTCATTCGCCTTCTTGTACTCGCGCCGCGCGTTGTACTCGGCAATGTATTTGATATAGACATTCGAGATGCCCATCGTGGACATGCCGAGATAACTGACCAGAATGAAGATCGAACTCCAGACGCCATACACCGTCAGGCTCATGTATCCCAGCACGAAGGGAGGAATCCACATTCGCGTCAGAAAAAAGCCAATGCGCGCTCCAATCGTAAAGAGCACGTTGCGGCGAACCTTCTGTTGTACGGGCAGATGGACTTCGAGTATCTCCTCAGCCGTCTCTACCGTCAGCAACTCTTCTTCGCTCATTTTCCCTTTGGAAACGGTTTAGTATTCTGAGGTGCACGTTCGGTGCGCACCCATTTGTTTTTTGTTCTGCGCTGAAGAATGGCACTGGGAAGGCGCAGAACCTTCATTATTACAAAATATGGTACTTTTCCGGCAGCTTTCCAGAGCAGTAGCTTTGGATATCCTTTTGCCGCCATCAAAAGCGTGAGGGCAATTGCGACAAAACCAGCCGCAACATAGCTGAAAAGGCCCACTCGCAATGCTGGCTGAAGAGGCGCTGCTAATCCGGCCAGCAGTGCAAGAGCAACCATCTGAAGCGCCAGCGGCAGGCTGTCTGCATTCATCCATGCCTCAACCGCCGACCAGCGTCCGCCGAAGATGGCCCCGGGCAAGTACTCCGTGTACTTTGCAGCTACGCTTCGGCGCCCGTCATCCCAACGTGCCTGCTGTGTCCGGTCTCCAGTCCGGGAGAATGGCACCTCGCTCCAGACGACGGCATCCTTCCGATAGCGAACTCTCATTCCGTTCAGAGTCAGTTCAAGGTGATACTCCAAATCCTCGACACCCGAGTGCGCCTGATAGCGAACTGTCTCCAGGGCGCGACGGCTCAGGGCAAAACCACTGCCATAAATTCCAGCAGAAAGACCAAGCCCTTCGCGACCCATCGCGCGAATATGATTGAAGGCCCGAAATGCCATTGCCCGCATCAGTTCTCGCGGATTTTTCTCCGCTGGCCGCAACTCATAACGACACTGCACAGCATCGGCCCCGTCGGCCAGGGCAGCCTTCACCACATGGACAAGATTCGAATCAACCACGCAGTCGGCATCCACCACCAGAACAGCGTCCTGCCCCTCGGCCAGCAGTCGGGCAAATCCCTCTTCAAGAGCAAATCCCTTGCCCGCAGGCCCATTCAGCGTCCATACCCTGGCCCCTGCATTTGCAGCTCGCTCCGCAGTCCGATCCGTGCAGTTGTGAGCGATAACCGTAACCGACTCATCCCCGCAGGAACTTTTAAGGCTCGTAACCGCGCGCTCAATGAGTCCTTCTTCTTCATGTGCAGGAATCAAAATTCCCAGTTGCAGCGATTTGCCTTCTGTTTCAATACCGGTTTTCTGCTTGCTGCAAAACCATGCCGCCACGCTCAGTACTCCGGACTCGAAGACTCCGGGCAGCGTTATCAGCACAACTCCAAACGAGAGCGGAATCAGTATCCAGTTCATCAGGCAATCACCCGGGCCAGACGCAGCACTTCGCGACGATCCTGCCGACCCAGCGCCTCCGTCCATCCCAAAACCAGAAAGAATATCTGCTGCACCTGCGTCCCCAGAAAGACCGTTGTAATCGAAGCCATGATTCCAACCAACACTGCCAGCAGCGTAAAGCTGCAAACCCGATCCTCCAGATTCTTCGTTTTAAAGCCGATCCAAACCAGTCGCCAGATGGCCCGAAGGCAAAGCAACGAGAAGAGTCCGAGCCCGACAAAGCCCTGCGTCACCGCCAGCAACAGGTATTCATTGTCAATTGATTCCATCCCCTTGACCTTGGGGAAGTCAATCGTGCCCCAGCCCATCACCGGAGCCTTTTCTACGTAGGGCGTGTAATTGGTAATCAGTTCGCGACGGTAGGCTGCGGCCTCCTGCTGTTCGTTGGTTGCTGCCTTTCTGCCGCCTGCCGTGTATGCATCAAGAACATTGAAGACCACGCCGTAGACAAAAGCAGCCGCCAGTCCGTAGAGCAATAAATTCCGCCAGAGCCGTTTTGATGCGCTGATTGGAATCAGCGGATAACTGAAGATGGCGCCAAGCCATGGGCCGCGACTGCCGGCCATCCAAATTCCTGCAACCAGCAAAATAAATACCTCACGCGCAGGACTCATATAGCGCATGGAAAAACTCTTGTAATTTTCCGGCCACTTTTTGAGGATAGCAAGACAGCGATGGAGCATAAGCCCGGTCAGGAACATCATGCCCGCAAGAATTGCATGGGCATAGGGCCCGGAGATACGTGCGTAGCCCCAACGGATCTGCTCGTGCCACTCATCGCCCTGCCCCGGAAACATCCAGCCCAGATAGCGACGATAAGGATTCGACCCCATGCGGTACTCATACACAGAGAAAAAAGCAACCACTGCAAGCAGAACGCAGATTCGCCGCATCACCTTCCAGCGAACTTCTTCCTGCTCGACCATCAGCTTGCCCATCAGGTAGGGCATGCCAATGGAGAGAAACAACCCCACCAGAACAAAGATTGCATTCTTTGAAATACGGACATCCTCCACATAAAAGGAGGCTCCCGTGTCAGTCGGAGAAAGCTCAACCGAGAGGGCTGCCATCAGGATAAAGGTGGCAATCAGAAAATCTGTAATGGTGGTAAAGTGTCTTTCCGGATAGAGAAACAGAATCGGGATAAAGGCCAGCATGACCCCTTGTGCGGCATCAATGGGTGGCAACCCCGGCTGGTGCCACACAAAGTACAAGGGAAACAGGAGCAGCACCGGCAAATAAAAGTTCAGCAGAACAGTGGAGGGGCGCAGGCGGAGTAGCAGAATTACTGCCAGCACGGCCGGCAGAAGAATGATTGCTGTCACCGAACTACCGTGTTCCCAACTGGTTCCCCAGTGAACTTTTCCTTGTGTTCAGAATCAAGTTCTCCACTCATCCCCATCCCCACGCGAATGCGCCGGAGAGCCTGTGCTACGCTGTCCGCCAGCGGCAGATTGCGCTGTGAGCGTGAGGCCTCCAGAATTCCCTCGGTTCTGCGATTCATTCCGGCAATCCAATAGGGAGTGTGGTACTTCATTGCCAGATGTTGCAGGCGCATCAGCATGCCCACTCCGTCTCCGTCCAGAAATTCAACGCGCGAGGCATCCATGACAACCGGCGTGTGCGTGCGAAGCAGTGCATCCACTTCCTCAATCACCACAGGCAGCATACTGCCGGAAAGTTCTCCTGTCATATAGACAACCGCACTGCTGCCGTAATGTTCAACCTCGATGGCCATGCCGGCATGACTTCTGCGGCGCAGGCAGATGGCGATCAGTTGACGGGGCAATGTGGTAGTCAGTACAAAACCATCCCGCACATAACGCCCCAGCAGCCTGCGTGGCTCCCGAAGAATGCGATAGACCCATTCGAGGCCGGTCTTCTGCATCCAGTTCGGCGCGCGCTTCAGGAAGCCGCCGATCAATTCAAAGGATCCGCCAACACCAATGGCTACCGGCACCTTCAAGCGCTCGCGATGCATGGCCAAAAACAGTTCCTGCTTGGGATTGCCAAAGGCCACCAGCAGAAGATCGGGGCTGGTCGCTTCTATCCTCTGCAAAATCCCCTCATGATCCATCTGTGAGAGCGTCGCGTACGGCGGCGCATAGCTGCCTACAATCCTGAGACCGGGATTTTGTTTTGTAAGTACATCGGCTGTAGCTTTCAGATGGTTTTCATTCGAGCCCAGCAGGTAGATTCCCCATCCGCGTTCTGTAGCCCGCGTGGCAAGCATTGGAATCAGGTCCACACCTGTTACTCGCTCCACTATTCCCTGACCCAGTATCCGCGAGATCCAGACCACGGGCATTCCATCTGCTACCACCAGGTCGCAGTTCGTCAGTACCCGTTTTAGTTCGGCATCCCGCTGTGCATTGATAAGAAAATTGACGTTGGCTGTTGCAACCTGATGGAAGCCGCCCTCGTCAATCATCTCTTCAATCGTCTGGGCCACATCCCGAGTCGTAGTCTGCTCGATCCGGACCCCCAGAAGCGATACGCTGCCTTGTTTTCGCACTGATGTCATTGGCTCGCCTGCTTGCCGCAGCATTCTCAACAATGGCTGCTCACTTAGATGCGCTAAAACCCTGTCTGGAAAGTTTTTGCCTGGCCCGTATTTCAACTCGTCCCGTTCAGCATCCCGGTTCCACTCCCTTGCCGCTTAAGCTACCCGGAAGATGGTTGATTCGACCGGCTCAATATCCGAGAGCGCCACATCGGTTGCAATCGCCTGGGAGATAGTACTTACGGAAAGCACCAGCCGACCGCCATTCTTGAACTCCGTAAAGCGTCCCACAACACCCGCCAGCGGACCGCGCTTGACGCGAACCATTGCGCCCGCCTCAAGAAACGGATGATGAAAGAACTGCCCTCGCAACTCCAATGCCCTGCGAACCAGATACAATTCCTCCGTACTAACCGGCACTGGACCCGTGGCATTGCCTAACAGGCGGACTACATTTTCCGTTCGCAAAACCCGTACGCGATTTTCTACACTTAGAGCCATGCAAACAAACAAATAACCGCTGAAGGCGGAGACCATCACGCGTTTTCTGCGGTCGCGCCATTGCCGCTCGACCTCAAACTCTGGCAGATAGGCTTCCAGGCCCTTGGCCAGAAGTGCATCTCGGACTCGCCTTTCGCACAGATACCGCGTTTGTACTGCAAACCAGTCCATAGAGTCTCCGTGTACTGAGTTGGGTGTCCGCCGTTCATCGAGCAAATTTCGGGTAGGCTCCGCCCATGACAGCCACATTGGCTGACCCCGTCCTACAGCACTCCGGGCTCTCACTTACGCAATCAGAAGGCCCCAAGCCTGGATGCCTCAAAGCGTTGACTGTGCTTCCCGTCGTGCTCACAAACTACCAGAGTAAAAGCCTTCTGTGGAAAATTCCTTCCATACTTTTGATGCATCTCCAGGAACTTCCTGCTTCAGTCAGCCCACTCCAGTTGCGATTTCCTCTCATCCAAAAGTTATTTCTGGATGGTTGACCTAGAGTAGTTTTGCTCTAACTGCAAGTAAATACTACAGAAGGGCCAGAATAGCCCGGCTCCAGTAACATCTTTTGTGACAGAAAATTCATATTAGGTAACCATAAATAAGTTACTTTTCCAGAAATTATCCACAGATATTCCTATTTTCTCTCCATTATCACCATGTGATGCAAAACACATTTACTCCATTACGTGCCATGTTTGTTACCAAATAGAACTCTAGAAACGAGTTAGCGCAACTCCTAGCGATTTATTGAAAAATACATCTCCCCGTGAAAAGGTAAGTGCTTGGTAACCACCCCCTTGATTCCCCTGATAGGCCTAAAGACACCCTCAAGTGCTTGCGCTCTCCCTGCTTGAAAGGTCTTCCACGCGTGCAGCCGGGGTGCTCAGAAAGTAAACACTCCCGCTGAGAAAATCTCATCTAATGAGACGGAATACAAAACAATTCTGAAAAATCACCCACCAAGATGAGTCAATGCAACCGCGCTGCTCAGCTTCCGTTCCAGGTGCCGTTCAAGAGCCTGCGTGGTATACCGTCGCAGATCGGCAGCGCGATGCCGTGGCCACGGCTCCGCCATCATTGCAGGCAGAGGTGTACGCAGAATCCGCAGTGCCAGTTGCCACGAATCCGTACTCATGTGGCTGCTGTTGCCCTCCCGGTGATCGCTGCAAAATAGCCCATCCTGCAGAAAGTGCCACCAGACTTCATCTGCCTTGAGCGGTCGCCCACAGACCACGCACCCCTGCCAGCCCGGTAGCCAGCCCATCAGCCGCAAAACCCACAACGAAAAATAAATGGAGGGCAGCCATGGCTGCTCGACCGAGGTATGTTCCAGCACGGCAATCAAAAGACGGAAGATGGTCTCCTGCGGGTCATGCTCCTGAAGAGACTGTTCCAGAACCTCGCCGTAAAAGGCCAGTGCCGCTGCGCGGGTGTAATCCACCGGACGCCGCAACGGGGATTGGATTACCTCAAATCCATCCAGACGAACCAGTTCCTGCCGGGGCTTGTCGGTAAAACTGGCGCGGACGTGCGTCATCGGCTCCAGCGCTCCGCCAAAGCGCTTGCGCGATTTGAGGGCAGACTTCGCCACTCCCTTCACCTTGCCGTACTCGCGGGTAAAGAGCGAAACAATCAGATCAGCTTCGTGTATCGGCCAGGTGGCAAGCACAACCCCCTCAGCCTGTCGCTGGCTCAATCTTCCCACTCCTTTTTTGCCGGATAAAATGCAAAAGCGCACAGCCCCGTCGGGGGCCATGCGCCGATTGCATAAGGCGTGTCATTCGATCTGACTCGAAGAGTTTAGCTTCCGAAGTGTGCGGCATTCTTCTCGGTAAAGTGCGCCCACTTTTCCGGAAGATCATCTGCGGCAAAGATTGCAGAGACAGGGCAGGCCGGTACACAGGCACCGCAGTCTATGCACTCGTTGGGATTGATGAAGAGCTGATCCACTGTTGCGTGGCCGTCCTCATCTTTTTTGGGGTGGATACAGTCAACCGGACATGCATCAACGCAGGCAGTGTCCTTGGTGCCGATACAGGGTTCAGCGATAACGTAAGCCATGGCTCTCTTTTCTCCGTGGGAAGTGCGGATTTCGTGGATGTTTGTAGCAGCTTGACCTCAGGGGTAAACCCGCTGCCAGTTCTTCACATAAATACAGTAACGAATGTGCGCGCTCTTGACTACTCCCAAAACGCTGAAGCGTTCCATCAGATGAAACAGGCTGCAACAAGCGCTCTAAATTTTCCCCGGTGCGGAGGAGGCCCGCGCCTTGCGCCGTGCGGCGAACTCCGCCGGGCTCAGGATGGGTGCAAGCTCACGACCAGCAAACATATCTTCAAAAAATGTGAGCATCTCCTCCTTAAGCAGGCCATTGGTCGCAAGAACCTCGCGGCTTGCCAGTTCAAAGGGACTCCCATCGAAGCCCGTCATCGTTCCGCCCGCCTCTGTGACCAGCAACGCACCTGCCGCGGTATCCCATGCATTCAGATTGAACTCCCAATAAGCATCTATTCGTCCGCAGGCCGTGTAGGCGAGGTCGAGCGCAGCAGAGCCTGCACGGCGCACTCCATGCGAGCGCAGCGTGAACTCCTGATAGAAGTAAATATTCGGATTCTCGTGGCGCTTGCGGCTTGGGAAGCCTGTCGCCACCAGCGCTTCGCCCAACTCAGGCGTTTTGGAAACGGAGATACGGCGGCCATTCAGATAGGCTCCGGCTCCCTTTTCGGCGGTAAAAAGCTCATCGCGCATCGGATCATAGATGATGGCTGCAACCAGCTCGCCATCCTTGTCCGCAGCAAGCCCGGGAGCCCGATGCTCCAGCCCCATTGAGACGCAGTAGACCGGAAAGCCATGCGCAAAGTTTGTCGTGCCATCCAGCGGATCAATGTACCAGCGATACTCCTGCTCCATGCCGATGCGGGTTCCCTCTTCGCCGTAGATACCAAAGTCGGGAAACTCCGTCTCCAATCTTTGATTGATGAACTCTTCGCTGGCGCGGTCGGCCACGGTGACTAAATCAACATCACCCTTGTACTCGGTCTCGACGCCACGCTCAAAGTAGGTGCGTAGCAAAGCGCCTGCCTCGCGTGCGATTACGCTGGCCCTGTTTGCAATCTGCATCATGCCTGCCCTCGCTTCTGGCCGGAAGAGCGCCGTGGCATCGGCCGTTCTTCGCCCATGGTATTCGGCTTCTTCGACTGGCGCCGGTCACTCTCGAAAATCGTGAGAATCTGGTTTTTGTATAGAAAGAGGTTGGGCATTGCGTGGCGCGTCAAACGCAACATATTGTCGTCGAAGTACTCAATCCAGCCTTCAAAAACCTCGCCGCCCTTCATCTTCACGTTGACGCAGGTCTGCTTTTCGCTCAACTGGTGCAGGTACAAGGCCTCTTCGCCGGTATCTCCTGCTGTTTTCGTTCGCCTGCGCTGATCCTGAAGAGTAGACATGAATTCATTCTAGCCGAAGGCCGTCGAGCGATTTAAGGAAGCTCTGACCAGATTCCACTTTTGCCATGTTTTGAAAGGGCGCGGCTTTATCCGCGCCCTTTCAAAACACGGCCTCCGAAGACATATTCAGAACTCCTTTAATCCGCAGCGTGATCGGCGAAGTAACCCGCACGATAGTGAAGCTGATAGTTCTGCTTGCCGCTCATAGTGACGGATATCTGCCGATAGCCCTCGCGCTGCCGTTTCCGCTGCGGATAATAGCCCAGCAAATACTGTGTCCGCAGGTCTGCGGAAAGCTGCGCAAAGGTATTGGCCAGTCCCGCCTGTTCGACGTAGTAGTAACGACCGCCGGTCTGTTCAGAGAGCGTGATGAGCGCGTGTTCGCCGCCGAGGTCGCGGCCCGCACTAGCCTCAATCGGCACATCAATGAGGCTGTAGATCATCACATCCGCACGCTCGGCCGCTTCGAGAGCCGTTTGAAAGCTGACTCCCTTCACCGTGTTGCCTCCGTCGCTAATCAGCACCAGCACCTTGCGTCCGTTGTAGTGCGCCAGGCTCTGCGATGCAAGATAGATTGCGTCATAGAGCGCTGTGGCCGGCCCTATCTGCAAATCTTCAAGTCCGCGATCAATCTGCGAACGGCTGTTGGTGTACGGGACGACCTCGCGCACTTCCGTCTGAAATTCGTAGAGGCTCATCCTGTCAATGGGGCGCAGCAGCGCGCGTGTAAACCGTTTGGCTGCGCGGACCTCTTCCGGCAGATCGTGCTTGACGCTGCCGCTGGTATCAATCGCCAGCGCCATGGTCAGAGGCAGTTCTGTATTGCGTTCAAAGATGACAATTTTTTGCGGCTCTCCATCTTCGCTGAGCGCAAAATCCTCTTTGTTTAAGCCCCCAACAATCGCTCCATGCTCATCGGTCACGTTGATGTAGAGATTCACCAGACGCGTTTTGACGTGCAGCGTCTCCTTATCCTGAGCGGGGTTCTGCGCGCTCGCCGTAAGCGCTGAAAGCAGCAGGAGTGCCAGAAATCTTCGCATCACGACACACTCCCCTGCCCGCCGGGCAAAATCTCTGCGGGAAAAGCCTCGCCGGCAACCCACACCGCGCCATCCTCAAAGTGCTCTCGCTTCCAGATGGGAACGGTCTTCTTGAGCGTATCAATCAGCCAGCGACTGGCCTCGTAAGCCGCAGCGCGATGGGCCGAGGCAACGGCAATCAGAACGCTCGTCTCGCCGACCTCCATGCGTCCCAATCGGTGCATGATAGTTACGGCGCGCACGCCAAAATCCTTGATGGCTCGCTCCGCAAGCTGCTGCATCTGCCGAAGGGCCATCTCTTCGTAAGCGCTGTAATCAAGATAGAGCGTGCGTCTTCCGCGTGTATTGTTGCGAACGATGCCTTCAAAGACGAGCACGGCGCCATCCTCTCCGGCGCGAATCTCTGCGCTGAGTGCGGCGGCATCAATCGGCTGGTGGGTCAGCGCGACGCGAATCTCAGGAGCACCGCCGGAGACAGGCGGCAGAAGCGCAACCTCATCGCCCTCACGCAGAATGTTGCTGGCCTGTGCGTATTCGCGATTCACGCTGACGGCGATGGAGTTCCACAACCCTTCTGGAAGGATTGCGAGTTTTGCCTGCTCGGCAAGCAACTGCGCCACCGTCGCGCCGGAGCGCACTTCAACCGACGCCTCAGCAGCGGAAAATATCTCGCGCAAAATCCCGAAGTAAAGCACACGTACTTGCATCGCTCTAGCATCATCCTTGAAAATAGCCGTCAACGGGGATATTTCATCCACACTTGTTTGTCATCCCGCAACCTTCTTGTGCGTCGTCCCCACAGCCTACTCTTGTTTGTCATCCCGCAGCGTAGCGAAGGGATATGCAGTTTTTCCAGAGAAGCGGATTCCTCCGCTGTGCTGCGGAATGACAAAACATTGGGCATAGCTTCCATGGTTCTGCCTTAGCAGAATACCGCCTGAGGGTTGGACGTGGGAGCACGGAATCCGTTCCGGTGTCGTCACAGACAACAAAAAGCCCCCACAGTTTAGCGGGAGCTTTTTATGATGGTCTGCGCCGTAAACAAATTACGCGCTGGCCTTCTCCGTCTGCTGATAGCTTCCCTGCCCAATCTGCGGCAGGGTCACGGCCAGCACATCCTCAATCCTGCTCGCGTAGTGAATCTCGACTCCGGCAATCTGCTCCGGCGTCAGATCCTCTTCGACATTCAGGCGATTCTCTGCCGGAAGAATGATGGTCGCGACTCCGGCGCGCTTGGCCGCAAGGAACTTCTCCTTGATTCCGCCCACCGGCAGCACATTTCCACTCAGCGTAATCTCGCCCGTCATCGCGGTCTGCGTCCGCACCGCCTCGCCCGTCAGCAGCGAAACCAGCGCCGTCGCCATGGTCACGCCGGCTGAAGGACCATCCTTGGGAATCGCGCCTGCGGGAACGTGAATGTGCAGATCAAGATTCTCCAGAAAATCCTCCTGGAGGCCGAGGAACTTGGCATTCGAACGTACCCACGTCAATGCGGCCTGCATGGATTCGCGCATCACGTCGCCAATCTGCCCGGTCATGGTGAAGGTTCCCTTGCCCTTCATCTTGTTGGCCTCGATAAAGAGAATGTCGCCGCCCGCCGGAGTCCATGCCAGTCCCACCGCAACGCCGGAGCGCTTGGTGCGCTCGGCAATCTCCGTGTCCACGCGAACCTTGATGCCGCCGAGGAACTGCTGCACCGTCTCGCGCGTCACCGTCAGATTCTTTTCCTTGCCTTCCAGAATCTGCCGGGCCTGTTTGCGGCAGCATGTGCCGATAATCTGCTCCAGCTTTCGCACACCCGCCTCGCGTGTGTAGTGCCTGACCAGAAAACGCAGCGCATCTTCGGGGAAGTTAATCTGCTCCTCTGTGATGCCGTTCTCTTTGATCTGACGAGGAATCAGATAGCGATTGGCGATATGCACCTTCTCTTCTTCGGAGTAGCCCTGCAACTCGATAATCTCCATGCGGTCGCGCAGTGGGTCCGGCACCGTGTCCAGCATGTTCGCCGTGCAGATAAAAAGAACCTTCGACAAATCAAACTGCACGTCGAGATAGTTGTCGCGGAAGGTCGAGTTCTGTTCCGGGTCAAGAATCTCCAGGAGTGCCGCAGCCGGGTCGCCCCGGAAGTCGCGGCCAAGCTTGTCCACTTCATCAAGCATGAACACCGGGTCGTTCGTTTCTGCACGGCGCAGGGACTGGATAATCTGTCCCGGCATTGCGCCGATGTAGGTACGGCGATGACCGCGCAACTCGGCCTCGTCGTGCATTCCGCCCAGAGAGATGCGCTGGAATTTGCGTCCCAGTGCGCGCGCAATGCTTCGCCCAAGCGAGGTCTTGCCGACACCAGGAGGGCCCACAAAGCAAAGAATCGGCCCCTTCATATCCGGCTTCAGGCGGCGGACGCTCAGGTAATCGAGGATGCGATCCTTCACCTTTTCCAGATCGTAGTGATCGTCGTCGAGGATGCCCTTGGCGTGCGCAATATCCACTTCACCGCCCGAGGATTTGGCCCAGGGCAACACAGCCAGCCACTCGATGTAATTGCGCGTCAGCGAGTAATCGGCGGCCATCGGTGACATGCGCGAAAGGCGACGCAGTTCCTTGTCGGCTTCGAGTTTGGTCTCCTCCGGCATTCCGGCGGCTTCAATCTTGGCGCGCAGTTCTTCAATGTCCTTCTGGGTATCGTCAATCTCGCCGAGTTCCTTCTGAATGGCCTTCAACTGCTCGCGCAGATAGTAATCGCGCTGCGATTGCGAGACCTGATCCTGCACCTCGGTCTGAATTTTGTTGCGAAGCTGCTGGACCTCAATCTCTTTGGCCAAGAACTGGTTGACCTTCTCCATCCGGTTCAAAACCGAATTGGTTTCAAGCAGCGCCTGCTTATCCAGGGTCGCGAGGAAGGGCAACGAAGAGGCAACAAAGTCCGTCAGCCGGCCCGGCTCTTCGATGTTCAGTGCAATGGTCTGCAACTCATCACTGAGCGTCGGAGAGGCACCCACAATCTGCTGGAACTGTGTCAGCACATTGCGCTGAAGCGCCTCGTTCTCCATCGTTTTTTCGGCTGGTTCGTCCTCTATCAGCTCAACCTGCGCTGACAGGAAGGGGCTGGTCTGGCTGAACTCGCCCAGACGCGCGCGTCCCGTGCCCTCAGTAAAGACAAAGAGGCTCTGGTTCGGCATCTTGACGACCTTGTGAACCGTGGCCACTGTTCCCACAGCGTGAAGATCGCCGGGCTCCGGTGAGTCCTGATGGGCATCCTTCTGTGCGACAACAAGGATGGTTTTGTCCTCGGTCAGCGACTGGATAAGTTGAATGGAGCTTTCCCGGCCTACCGTAAGAGGAAGAACGGCATGTGGAAAAAGAACTGTATCGCGAACCGGAAGAACAGGAAGCACTCTGGTGGCTGCCTTGGAACTTGATTCCGGGTCCGAGGGTTTGATTACGCTGAGGAAGTCGCCAGACATTGAGTCTCCTTTTGTCATATTATCAGCTATTAGAGGCAGCAAGTCCATCAAAGATTCCAGCTTTTTCTTCACTCGCGCCAAACCGTTGATTACAAATACTCGAACATGTCATCCCTGCCCGGGTAGCGCAAAACGCCAGGCAGACATAGCCCTGCTCTCTCCCCATATCGGCAGAGCGCAGTGCTACAAGAATAAAAATGACTGGAAAACGAAGACTTAACGGGAAAAAATCAGGAAGCAGTTCCGATATAGCGACCCAACTCCTTCAGAATGGCACAGAATGGACCCAGTTCAGCAAGTACCTCATCGGCGGTCGTGCCCTCGGCGAGCTGGCAATCGAGATAGAAAATATACTCCCATGGCTTGCCGTGAACAGGGCGGGACTCAATCTTGGTCAGGTTAACTCCGCGTTTGGCCAGGCCATTGAGTGCCTGAACCAAAGCTCCCGGCTGGTTCGCAAGCGAGAAGGCGAGGCTCAGTTTGTTGGCCTCGGGAGCAGCGGTGACATCTGCTTCTCTGCGGACCAGAAAGAAGCGTGTAAAGTTCTCCGGATTGTCCTCGATGCCGCTGGCCAGAACCTGTCCGTTGTACTGGCGAGCCGCCTCCATGCTGGCTACGGCAGCCGAGTGGCGATCGCGCAATTCCACCAGTTGTTTGACGCTGCCTGCCGTGTCGTAAAAAGCGATTGGCTCCATCGCAGGATGCTCGGCAAAGAAGCGGCGGCACTGGGCCAGAGCCACAGGATGCGAGTAGACGCGATTGATGCCTGATATCTGCGCTCCGGAGACAGCAATCAAATTATGGCGGATTCTTAGTAGCGTCTCCCGCTCGACCCGAACCTTTTCCCGGAGCAGAAGGTCGTAGTGCTCGACCACAGAGCCGGCCAGCGAGTTCTCAATGGGAATTGCAATTGCGTCAACTTTTGTTTCCGTGAGAGCGCGAAAGGCGTCAGCAGAAACGCTGCACGGAACAATCTCTGCGCCAGGTTCAAACTTGAGCGCAGCCTCATGGCTGAAGGAGCCGAGTTCGCCTTGAATCGCAATTCGCATAGGGCTTTCTGATTTGTCTCCTCAAACAGACGGGGAGCGTTAAGCACGCTCCCCGATAGATGCACAATACCACATTGTGTTGTTCTGTCCCGCTTAGAGCACAACCTTTTGCAGTCGGGGTGCCAGCAGATGCAATATCACCCAGCCCAGAAGATAGGCAAAGCCGGCCATCAGGAAGGGGATGGTGTAGTCCTTGTTGGTGTACTGCAAAATAACGCCGGTCAGCTTTTGGAAGCAGACGCCGCCCACAGCTCCCATCAGGCCGCCGATTCCAACTACTGCACCAACAGCCGAACTCGGAAACATATCCGAAGCCGTCGTAAACAGGTTTGCCGACCAGCCCTGATGCGCCGCTGTTGCGATGCTCAGAATTGCAATCGCCTGCCACATGCTTCCGGCGTGAACTGTGAGAACCACAGGAACGGTTGCGATGGCACAGACCAGCATCGCAGCCTTGCGTGCACCGACAATCGAAAAGCCGCGCTTCAGGAAAAACTTGGGCAGATTTCCGCCCCCAATCGAACCCACCGAGGAGCAGGTATAAACAATGATGAGCGGCACAATCAGCTTCATCGGATCCTTGCTGACATCAATGTGATACTTGGAGCTGAAGTAATCCGGCAGCCAGAAGAGATAGAGCCACCAGACCGGATCCGTCAGAAACTTGCCGATAGAAAAGGCCCAGGTCTGGCGATAGCAGAAGATGGAGACCCAGGTCTGTTTCTTGACCGGCGCGACCTCCTCGCCCTGCTGCCTGCGAATGTAGGCCAGTTCCTCGGCAGAAAGGGTGCGGTCCCTGTCCGGGCGCCGATAGCGGAAGAGCCAGATCAGAATCCATGTGGTGCTGAAGAGACCTGTGACCAGAAAGCCGGAGCGCCAGCCGAAGATTTTGGCTATCGGCAGAATGAGCAGCGGCCCCAGAATCGCTCCCATGTTGGCGCCGGAGTTGAAGATGCCCGTAGCAAAGGAGCGCTCCTCCTGCGGAAACCACTCTGCCGTGGTCTTGATGGCCGCCGGAAAGTTACCCGACTCGCCCAGACCGAGCATGATGCGCGCAATTGTAAAGCCAAGCACCGTCTGCACCAGCGAGTGACTCATGGCAGAGAGGCTCCATACACCCATGATGATGGCGTATCCGATCCTTGTGCCAAGTTTGTCAATCATGCGTCCGGTCAGCAGCAGGCCAATCGCGTAAGCGGCTGTAAAGCAGGCAACCACGTTGCTGTACTGTATCTCGCTCCACTGCAGGTCATGGGTAATCAGCGGCTTCAGCAACCCCAGAACCTGACGGTCCATGTAATTAATCGAGGTTGCAGCAAAGAGCAGTCCGCAGACGATCCAGCGCACTCTTCCTCTGGGTTTTTCACTTGCCGGGTTCACCAACCCGGCGACTTCACTTGTCATTTCTGCGGCCTCGTTCCTTGGATTGGCTCATTGCACCAGGGAGAAAACACTCAAAAACCATAATAATCAACGAACCAACTTCTAACAGGATGGTCAGACCTCTTGCAAGTCTCAAATCCGCAGTGCGGTATGATTCCCTTAACCCCTATGGTGTGTGCGCTACCCCTTGCGGCTCTGCCGGGAGCCATAAGCAGTGCAAATCAAGGGGAATTCGTGATACTCTCCGCACGAGACTTAATCAGCAGCAAGAAACTTCACGGAATCAGGGTTATGAAAAAAGTCGAAAATCCCGCAGCAAACAGCCAGTTGACCATGCGAGTGGTCAACCACATACGCGGCATGATTGAAAAAGGCGAACTTCGTCAGGGAGACCGTCTTCCGCCGGAACGGGAACTGGCAACCCGTTTGCATATAAGCCGCTCCAGCCTGCGCGCCGGCATCGGTTTTCTGGCCGCCATGGGCGTGCTCAAGAGCCGCCACGGTGCCGGAACCTTTGTCGCCGATGGCCCGCCGGCCTTCAACGCCTCTTCCCTCAATGTGCTGGCTGCTTTGCATGGTTTCAGCATTGAGCAGATGTTCGAGGCGCGTATTACCCTTGAGCGCTCCCTGGCAGGAATGGCCGCCGAGCGCGCCACCGACGAGCAACTTGCTATCCTCGCTGAAGAGGTAGCCGAGATGTATGCTGCCATCGAGAATCCGCAGGAGTACCTGATTCACGATGTACGCTTTCATCGCACCATTGCTGCGGCCTCCGGTAACCCCATTCTGGCCGCACTGATGGAAACCGTCACCGCAGCCCTCTATGAGCGCCGCCGCATTAACGTGGAAGGCTCCCTCGACATGAAGCCCTCCGCCGACCATCACCGCGAGATATACAAAGCCATTCGTGCCGGCAACTCCAAGAATGCACGTGAGGCCATGGAAAGCCATCTATCGAGAGCGCGCGACTCGCAGGTTACAGAGACGGAACCCATCGCCAACGTTCCGGCAAGGCAGGCCGTATAGCAAAAGCACTTCTCCAGACAATGCACGCAGAAAGGGCTGGAGTTCACCCTCCAGCCCCTCTGCTTTTTTCTGTGCAAAGATGCATTTCTGCTACTGATTGACGCCGCTCGACAAAAATCCGCCATCCACTGTAAGAATCTCTCCGGTAACAAAGGATGCTGCATCCGAAGCTAAAAAGACGCAAGCTCCCTGCAATTCGTCCACCTGCCCAAAGCGGCCGATCGGTGTGCGCATCTTAATCTCATTCCCTCGCGGAGTATTCTCCAGCAGTTTGGCCGTCAGGGCCGTCTTGAAAAATCCTGGAGCAATCGCATTTACATTGACCCCGTGGCGCGACCACTCCACCGAGAGCGATTTTGTCAGTGAGCCGACCGCAGCCTTGCTGGCTCCGTAAGCGGCGACTTCCATCAGCCCCACGTAGGTCGAAACCGATGCAATGTTGATGATTCGCCCATAGCAGCGCTCCAGCATAGGCTTGCCAAAAATCTGACAGCCGCGCAGGGTTCCCTTCAGGTTGACCTCGATAATACGGTCCCAATCCGCCTCGGGATAATCAACAGAGGGAGCGCGTTTGGTAATGCCGGCACTGTTGACCAGAATATCCACCTTGCCAAAGGCCGAAAGTACCCCATCCCGCAGAGCCGTAAGGCTTGGCAAATCACAGACATCCGAACACTGGCGCAGGGTTTTGCGGCCCAGAGCCTCAATCTCCGCGGCTATCGAGTCCACTTCGCTCTCTCTGCGTGCAGAAGCCACAACATCCGCACCGGCTTTTGCTAATCCAAGAGCTAATGCCCGGCCAATCCCGGTGGTTCCACCGATTACAACGGCCGTTCTTCCGGCCAGACTCATTCCTGTATTCTCCATTTGCTCTCCTGTGAATTATTTTTGCATGAGGCTTAACTTTGGGATTGCAAATTCCCAATTCCAAGTATAATTGGTCTGACCAATAATCGGTGATCCTTTCACGGTCAGAAAATGAAAACTCGTATGACCACACTCTCGCTTCCGAAACTTACCCTCCGCGTCAACGGAGAGAACCATTGGTTCAGCCTTCCGCCCGACCAACTTCCTGCGCTCCATCCCGGCCCGCTCAACCCGGAGGTTCTGCCTTCAGAAGAAGCAGCGGCCGAGGCTCAACTCGCAGAACTCCGCGCTGTGGCAAAGAGCAAAAATGGCCCGATAGTCATTCTGCTGCTTGGCGGTCGCGGCGCTCAGGCGCTGCATCGCAAACTTGGCGAACTGGCCAAAGCCGAGCCGGTTGAGGAGTGGATTCCCCGCCTGCACGTCTTTATGCAGGATGCGCTCGCGCCGATGCCTGTTGATTCCAGCCTCAGCTTTGTCGCCGACTTCAAGCGACTTTTTGGACCGGACTTTCTGGCCAAAGTTGGCAGCTTCAACCTGCTGCGAACCGATGCTCCCAACCTTGAGCAGGAGCTGGAAAGGTACATCCAGAAGCTATTTGAGCTGGGTGGCCCGGACATCTTCTTCCTCGGTCACGGCCCGGAGGCAGAAGCGGCTTCGCATCTTTGCTACATCCGTCCCGGCTCTGGCGCACTACTCGGAGACATGGCCGGACTCATCCCCATCTCTGCCGCTATCCTTGAGCATCACATCTCGAAGTTCAAGGCTGGCGGAGCCTCTGTCTGCAAACAGGACGAGGATGAGTGCCGTCGCGCCCGCTTCATCCTTACCATGGGTCCGGCTGTTATTCTCAAGGCCAGGCGTCTGGTTCAGTCTGTGGTGGATGCCGATACGGCTCCGGCCAAGAAACTCAGCTACCGCCGAGTGCTGGAAGCGGAACTATCCTCTGATCCGGCAAAACTTACCGAGCAATTGAATCAGAATCCCGGTCTTTGGGTTCGCCTGCATCCTTCTGTTCGCTCCTTGATTCTTCCAAACGTACTGAATAGATGAACCTGTCGGCAACGCAGAAAGAGACCAGTGAATCCTCGCAGTGGTCGAACCATTGCGACAAAGAAAGTCTGGAGCAGATGCCATAATCCGGTATCTGCCCTGACGGTTTATAAGGATGTACCGATGAAACTGATTCCCGTTGCAGTAGCTTTGCTGGCACTCTCCGTACCTGCTCTTGCCCTACCCATCCTCTGTAATGCCCGCGACTATGGCGCTAAAGGCGACGGCAGAACCAACGATGTTGCCGCCATTCAGGCAGCCATAGACGACTGCGCAAAAAAAGGCGGAGGCGCAGTCACGCTTTCCGGCGGAGTTTTTTTGAGCTCGCCCATCGTGCTCAAAAGCAACATCACACTCAATGTTGAGGAGGGTTCCGAACTGCTTGGCAGTCCAAACCACAAGGACTATGCGGAGATTACAGAGTTCCGTGCCAGGGGCCGTCAGGCATTGGTCAGCGCAAAGGATGCCGAGAACCTCCGCATTGTGGGGGGCGGCGTCATTGACGGCAATGGCTCAAGCTGGTGGGATGAGGCGCGAAACGTCAAACGGGCCGGCGACATGGGCAACGAATTCACCCGTCCCCGCGGCGTTGTCTTCGACCACTGTAAGCATATTGTGATGGAAAATGTAACCATCCGGAACTCGGCGATGTGGCAGGTGGTTCCCTACTACTCGGAGGACATTGTTATACGCAATGTGAAGGTGCTGGCTCCGTCCAACTCTCCGAACACCGATGCGATTGATCCATTTTCCTCAAAGAATGTTCTCATAGACCACGTTTACACCGATGTGGGGGATGACGATATCGCGATCAAGAGCGGCATGCCCGGCTCCGAGGGTGGCGACGAACCCAGTCGCGACATCACGATCACCGACTGCATCTTTGCGCATGGCCACGGCCTTTCTATCGGCAGCGAGATTGCTGGCGGTGTGCAAAATGTCCACGCCGAGCGCATCGAGTTCCGCGAGACCGACAACGGCATCCGCATCAAGAGTAATCGCGATCGGGGCGGAGATATCGGCAACTTCTCCTTCAATGACATCAAAATGGATGGAGTAAAAACAGCCATTCTCATCACCGAGTACTACCCCAAAATTCCCGATAGCGATGAAATACTGCCGGTTAGCCGACTGACGCCGCACTTCCACGATATTCACATTGAAAATGTGAAGGCCATCAACAGCAAGAGTGCTGGAACAATTGTGGGCCTGCCGGAGTCACCGATTCTGAACCTCACGCTCTTCAACGTTCAGATATCCGCGCAGACGGGAATGACTATTCGCAATGCCGCCATCCGCACCAAAGGGTTCATTGTGAAGCCGCAGAGCGGAATCCCGGTTTCAATCGGAGCGAATGTGAAGGGCGAGGTTAAATAATTGGCTTTTTCTGCGCCCCTTACCAACGCAGCAGGAGCGCAGCCGCAACAAAAAGAAAATACAAAACAGAAATCACGCCATTCATCGTGAAAAAAGCGGCATTCAGCCTGCTGATATCCTGCGGCGAAACCAGAGAGTGCTCCCAGAGCAGCAGTGCAGCTACAACTCCGCATCCAACCCAGCCAATCGCACCGAGATGGAAGAGCAGGACCAGCCACAGCAGCAGCAGAATCATCACAACATGCAGCGACCGCGCATAAAAGAATGCCCGTGTCACGCCTGCGGTTGCAGGCAGGCTCCACAGTCTGGCCTCGCGATCGAACTCCACATCCTGGCAGGCATACAGAATGTCAAAACCCGCCACCCAAAAGAGCACCGCCAGCGAGAGCACCAGAATACGCGCATCCAGCGCACCGGAGACAGCAATCCATGCCGCAGTCGGCGACACACACAGAGCAAGCCCCAGAAACAGATGCGACCAGCGCGTGAACCGTTTGGTCAGCGAATAGAAAAAAACAATTGCCAGCGCCAACGGCGACAACAGCAAAGTGAGCCGGTTCAACTGCGAAGCCGCCGCAATAAACAACAACGAACAGCAGACGGTAAAGCCAAGCACAAACTGTCGCGAGAGCGTTCCGGCTGGAATTGCGCGCATTCGTGTGCGCGGATTGTGAGCATCAAAGCCCGCGTCAACCCAGCGGTTGAAGGCCATGGCCGCTGAGCGCGCCATCACCATGCAGGCCACAATCCACAGCGCCTGCCATGCTCTCGGCAGTCCATTTGCAGCAAGCATTGCGCCGCTGAGTGCGAAGGGAAGAGCAAAAATTGAGTGCTCCCACTTGATCATCTCCAGCGTAGTCTTCAAGCTGCGAAAAATTCCCATGCCTGCTCTGCCCTTCTTTGGATTGTTGAAACTTACCGGTAGCGCTTCTTGATTTTGACAATCATGCTGGCGACGCCGGTTTCATCGCGAACGGCCACCAGCGAGACGGTGCGGTTTAACTGAATCTCCGCCTGAATAAATTGCTGCGCAGTCGTATTTACATTGGCGGCATAAGTGATAACAACATTCTTGCCAACCTGCTGATCCACCGTAACGCGCGCAGTTGTATTGCCCATTGTGCCGACCACGGTTGGATCAATCTTCACGGTAGCTGTCCCAAAAAGCTTGCGGACCCGGCTGCTGAGTGTTGCATTCAGAGCAGAGCCCAGCAGTGCGTCGGTGCTTGGATTTACGACCGAGGTCACCTGCTGCTGAGCGTTCAATCGCTGCTCATCCTGGCGGCGGCCCATCGCCAGTAGTCCGATCACATCCGCCTGCGAAAGCGCAGGTTCCGAGCGATAACTAACATTCATCCGATCCGGCGTTCCGTGAACCACAATCGAAATGTCATACTCCTGCACCTGTGCCGTTGCTGTCAGATCAATCAGTGGCTCAACGCGCACCGGATTCGTAAAATAAATATCCCCATGTTGCAACTGGTATCTGGTTCCATTGAAGGTGCCGGAGCCTTCCGTCAAACTAACCTTGCCGAGGATGGAGGGCGACGCCACCGTCCCACGAACCCGCAGGTCAACATCACCCGCCAGTTTTGCGTAGGAGTTCTGGAAGTTAAGCTGCGGGGCTGAACTGACATGAACATCAAGTCGAATATGATTCGACGGCGCTGATGAGGAGGCAATCGTCGTATTACTGACAGCCGCTCCGGCCAGCGAAGCCATATCTATATCCGGGTTCACGCTGAAGCGCGTAATCAGCACATTGCCGCTCAGCAGCAGATTGCTTTGTGGACCCTGCAACCGCAGATTTGCATCGGCAAGCGAGCTGATTCCCTGCGGATATCGGATGCGCACATTGCTGCCTGTTGCCGTCAGGTCCGCATAGAGACCACTGTGATAGGTGATTGAGCCGCCAAAGCGAAGCTGCCCTCCTCCTGTCATCGCGGTCAGCGATTTGACGACCAGGCGCCCGTCGCTGAATTCAAGCACTCCGTTCATCTGGCTTAGGCCGTTCGGCAGGTCCTGTAATGCAAGCGAACTGTTCTGGAACTCAACCTGTCCTGAGAGCGATGGATTCTTCGCGCTGCCCGTTGCGCTCAACTTGAATTTCATCATCCCGGATGCGCTCAGATCGCGATCCGCCGTCTCCAGCAGTTTCAGGTTCACACTCCCGCCTGCGTCGAGTGCCAGAGGCATATCGCCAAGCAGGCCGATGCTTCCGCCTACGCGCAAATCCGTACCCTCGCCGGTAATGTGAGCCGTCTGTACGCGCAGCGCACCATCCTGCAACCTCGCCTGAATCGCACCGTCGTTCTTCAGGTGGACACCGCGAGCCTCAACCGCCAACTGCTGCAGGGTTGCGTCTCCGTTCATCTCGCGCAGACGCTTCAACGGCCCGGCCAGACGCACGCTTCCGGTAGCAGTCAGCGAACCCTCGCCGCCCTCTGCGTCCTCCAGATTGAGGATTGGCTGCAACGTAAATCCGGCAAACTCGACACTGGCGCGTGTCGTCCAATCCTTATCGAGTTGCGTTGTACCTTCTGCTGCAATCTGTGCCGCGTTGAATTGCGACCTCACCTGATAAGCGAGCGTCTCCCCATTGAGCGCAAGGAAGGCATCGGGCGAACCCAGCGTAGAGCCATCAACGCCGAAGCCCTCGACATGCGCCTTCAGTGTTGCCTGTGGATGATTGATCCGGCCCTCGCCATCGGCGGATGCGGTCAGCTTTCCTGTCAATCTTGTATGCATCAACTGAAGCGCGGCCAGATGCTCAAGATCAATCCGCGCAATATCTGCATGTCCTTTGTAAGATTGGCTGCGCCAGTCATAGCTTCCTGCGGCCTTGAGACTGCCGCCGTTCTGGTTGACCTCCAGCGAGCGCAGCAGAATCGTGGTTCCGCTCACCCCACCCTCGGCAGACGCATTATGGATCGGCTCCCCGGCCAGCAAGCCTCCGGGCAGCGAGAGAGAGAAGCTTCCATCAAGATGGTCAACTACGCCATGAGCCTTTACGCGCGCCTGCACCTTACCGGTATTCCTGCCGGGCAGTCCCGCCAGATCGGCCAGTCGCTGGCGATCGAAGTTCGTTAGTTCAAGCGTTGCATCCAGCCTGGAGTGCTCATCAAACTGCGGAATCTTCTTTGGCTCTCGGAGTGCGTCCAGCGTACCGTGTACATTCAAGCGGCTTGCGCCCTCGGTCAACTGGCCTTCGTCAATGTGGATGCGATCCACGCCCGCCTCGCCGCGAAACAAAATATGATCCCAATGCAACGAGGCTGTCTGTTTGCTCGCAGCCGGAGAAATACCGGCAAGCGGCACAATGACATCCTGCGCCTCAAGCAAACCATTCACCGCAGGCTCGTCGAAGGAACCGATCATCTTTCCCGTGAATTGCGCCAAACCATGCAGCAGCACCGGAGGCTTTGTTGCTGCCGCCTTTTCGCCAGTCAATCCTGCGGAGAGTCCGAGCAGTGTATTGAATTCATTCAAATCCCGCGTTACCACGCTCACGTTGATGGCCGAGCGCTGATTCGTCGGGTAAACGCCGAGCGGGCCGCTTGCGTGAATCTCGCTGGCCGGTGTGTGCAGATCAATGCGTTCCACATCCACGCGGCCCGGAAGGTCTATATAGAAGCCCCGCACAGAACCATCAAGCGGAACGCCCTTACCCTCGGCAGGAGATCGCAACTCAGCCTCTGCCTTTACCGTCAGGTCTGTTGCATCGCGCGTCCACTCGACCAGAGCCGTGCCGTATATCTTTGAGCGGAAGCCGAGATCCTGATAGGCTCCTTCACCGATGATCTGCATCGTCTGCTGAAGGGAAACTCCTTCCGCAATGCCATAGACCGAGGCCGTGCGAACGATGGGCTTGTCGTGCGGATGCAGGCGAATCGAGCCCAGCATGGGAATATCCCAGCGATTGATCTTCACCTCGCCGCGAGCGATCCCTCCATCAGGAAGCCTGACCTCAATGCCATCAACATCAATGTCCTTGTCTGTCATGTGGAGGCGGGCTGTCAATGCAGCGCCAAAAACATGTGCCCCCTCTCGCGAGTAGGCTGCATCCTTCACTTTGACATTCGCATCGAGTACAAACGCCGAGGAGTGTCCATCCACATGGGCATGGATATTGGCGATGCCGCCCTTCATGCCCTCTTCCTGAACAATATCCTCGACCTCGCGAAGGTCCGCATCACCATCCGCATTGAAGTGCCAGAGCGGTTTTGCAAAGTGAAGCAATTCTCCCTGGAGATGAAGCTTTTTCTCGCCGCATACAAGCTCGAACTGCTCTAGCTGCAAGGCATCCCGATAGAGCACCGCATCGGATGTAATCCTGCTCGTGACCTGTGCGTGGCTGCCATTCTGCATTGTCAGGTCAGCAAGCTCCAGATGCAGGCGATATTTGTCCTTCTGAAAAAGTGCCGACTGATACGCTGCGGAAAAGTGCATATCCTTAGCCGAAAGGTTAACGGGGAAGGAGCGCTCATTGATTAACACCTCTCCTTGTCTCAGTTCCACGCTGCCGGCTTCCAGTTCGAAGATCGTATCCATCGCAGAGGTGCCGCTGCTCTTGTGCCGCCTGGGAGTTGGCTGATTGGTGCTTCCGTCTTCCTTCACGATGAGGTGGAAGCTGGGCCGCTCCAGAAGCAGGCTGCGTACTCCGGCGCGCGGCCACAACAAATCAAGCAGGCGCAGGTCAAGCACTCCATGGTCGAGATAGGCGTAGGGTTTTTCTGTTGCCGGTTCGAGGCCGTGAATCGTGAGCCCGCGAATCTCCACCTCCAGCCGCCACATATTCCAATGGAAGCTTTGCATCTCCACGCGTCCGCCGGTTGCATCGGTCAGTTGTGTAATCAGTACCTGCTTCAGCCTTCGCTGAAAGCCATCGGTCGAAATCCAGAAGGCCAGGGTCGCGAAGCAGATTGAGGCCAGAACCAGCGTTCCGGCAAGTGCGCGCAGCAGACGGTGTTGCAGTCGGCGGCGCGGTGCGGCTTTTTTATCCAGCTGCGGTGTTACTGTCGGTTCCGGGAGAGGCTTCTGTTCTTCGTTGCTCATGCGCCCCCTTCGCCGTCATCATCAGATTTATCCGCTGTGCTGCGCAGGGAAGGGTCAAGCACTTCAAGGCTTCCCTGCTCGCGCAGGCTCTTAAGCCACTCCTGTTGCAGCGAATTCATGCGCCGCTGCAAAAGAATCTCCTGAATTCGCTCGGAGATAAGCGGCAGAGGAACAATCTCCGCCTTGCGCCGTTTGAACTCCGGCAACCAGACGCTCTCATACTCCTTCCGGATTTCGTCCGGCGTAATGGTGATTCCCTGCCGAAAGCGCAGCTCGATGAATCGCAAAATCATCAACCGCTCGCGCCAGCGATTGGCAATCACCGCCGGATCGAAGCCTGCCCTGCGCACAACCGCCTCCCACTGCTCTGGAGTTGCGCATCGGCCGCCGGTGCAGGCAGGTATGCTCGCCTGAAAATGAGCGAAGCTCTCTTCAAACTCCTTCTGCGACGGTTCGCTGGATTTTCTGTCTTCGGGCTGAATCTGCTGAAGAATCAGTTGGCGATTCACCAGACGCGAGAAGGCCTGCGCACGCTCTCCGCTCTGCTGCGCATTGGGCAGCGACTGGAAGCGGTTGTAGCGAATCTCCTCCTGAAGATCACTTTCAAAAATCACTTCCTCATTGATGATTGCCAGCACCCGATCCAGTTCCTGCATCCTGACGGGCTGCTTTGATTCGGTCGGCGTGCCCTGTTGCGCAGGCAGCGCCAGGCAACCGGCCATTGCCGGCAGCAACACCACGATTCGGAACCAACGCATCGCGCAATTCATCAGAAGCTCTGCCCCAGGCTGAAGAAGAAGTTGAAGTGACTGGCCTGCCCAACAAAGGGTGAGGCATTCGCACTGCTGTAGTCGTAGATCACCGGGTAAATGGGAGGATCAATGTTGTAGCTGAAGTCCACGCGTACCGGGCCAAACGGTGTTTTGTAGCGCAGTCCCATGCCCAGCGCATGAGAGAAGTATGCAAAGTTGCATTCCCCCTGCTGCCCGGTGGATGTAACTGGCCCTGTCGCCGACGAATTCAGATTTTTACAGGAGCCTGAGTTTGGCTGACGACCGCGCAGAATGCTGGGCCAGATATCCGAGGAGTAAGTAAACGCATTGCCCATGTCATGAAAGAGAACCATGCTCAGGCTCTTCCCCACATAAGGCAGATTCGGCGCGGGTGCGCGTAACTCCGTGCTGTTCACCAGAACCCCGGCACCGCCAATCGGATAGCCGGTTTGCGGGTCGCGCGGTCCGGCGCTATTCAGTGGAAAACCACGATGCGAGTTGGCACCGCCCGCATAGAGTCGCTCCGGCAGCGGAATGGATTCCTGATCGCCGTTGCCGAAGGCGCGCTCATAACCAAAGCGTGTGTTGCGCGCCAGTTCCCAGCGATGCTTGAAGAGTCCATAGTAGGTGGAGTCGGACATGTCCACGCGGTTAAAGTCGGATTGCGATCCGAACTGCGATGTATTGATGGTCTCCTGAAGGCTGAAGTAGCTGCCGGACTTTGCATCAATCGGATTATCCCGCTTATCGCGAATCCATGTAATGCTGGGTCCGCCCACGCGTACCGGCAAGGAGAGCAGCGGGATTTCGTTGATTGAAACCTGAAGCGTGTTCGGGTCTACCTTCACGCGCCGGAAAGAGAATTCGTAGATAATCGTGTTTGCCTTGCTCAGCAATGCGCCCGGAGAATTAAAGTGCTCGGTAACGCGGAAAGATGCCTCCAGCCGTGAGGCTGCATAGGTGGTAATGTCCTGTGTGTTGTTATACCCGCCCGATATGGCCAGGCTGAAGCTCTTCGATCCCAGAAAACGCGGAATCACATAGCTGCCTGTAATGCGCTGCTCCAGGGTGCCGTAGGTTGCGCGCAAATTAACCTGCTGCTGACGCCCGAAGAGGTTGTTGCGCGTCGCACCGAATTCAACCCTCGGACTGGCTCCGAAGGTGCCATTCGGACTGCATACATAAGCCTGTGCCTGAGCCGGAGTGTATCCAAAAACATTCTCCAGTGTACCGGCGGAGGGGCAGTTTCTTTGCGGCGTTCCTGTCTGCATCTCAAAGCCGAATCCATAACTCAAATCCCAGCGCTTGGCCTCCTGAACCTGCAGCAGAACTGTCTTCTCGCGCTCCTGTCCATTTGGATTTTGCACGGAGGTATTCACTTCGCTGAAGAGCGTGAGGTCGTAGAGTCGGCGCTGTGTTTCCAGCAGGGCGCTTTCATCCAGAGGCGCGCCGGGATGCACGTCAATCTCCCGCGCCACCACGCGCGACCTCGTATAGTGCAACCCTGACACCAGCACCTTGCGCACAAAGTACTGCTCCCCCTCGGTCACATGGAAGCGTACGTCCATGCGGCCTGCGTCTGTCGGCTCCTGCTCCTCTGTAACATCCAGGGAGACATGCGAAAATCCGTGGCTCAGATAATAGCCAAGAATGGCATCACGATCGCCGGTCAGGTTGCTTGCAGATATCGGCTGCCCGGCAGCAGAGTTCATCAGCTTGCGAATCTCGGCCACCGGAAGCTGGTCAAAACCATCCAGATCGAGTTTGCCAATTCGTACCTCTGTCCCCTCATCAATGCGGTAGAGAACGTCAAGTTCTGCTCTGGCATGACTGTTCTTCGCGACTGCGCTGTGGTCGTCCTTAATCTCCGGCGTAACCTTTGCATACGGAAAACCGTTGTTGCGATACAACTCTTCTATCCGGGAAACATCGGCCTGCACCAGCACGCGGGCATAGACGCCATGACGATCAAAGGCATTGGCCCCTTCCACGTGCAGTCGCTCCAGAATGGTCGGCAGCGAGAAGTAATGATTGCCCTCCACCTTCACGCTCCCCACGCGATGCAGCGGACCCATCTCAACGGAATAGACAATCTGCGTGTGCCCTTCATCAATCTCGCTGCGGCTGAAGCTCACCTTCGCATCAAAATATCCCTGATGCTCGAAGTAATCGTGCAGATTCCTGCTGCCCTCGTTGAGCAGATCCTCATCCACGGAGCCCTCTTCAAAAACCGGAACCAGATGCCTGAGTTTGCTGCCGCCGAGCTTTGCGCCACTCACAACTACAGACACAATCGGCCCACGCTCCACCTGAAAGTTGAGATCCACCTTCCTGGTAAGCGGCTGATAGAGACTCTTTTCCTCATTGATCTCCGCCTCCAGGCGCTTCTGCTTCTGGTAATACTTTTCCAGGCCGCTCAGGGAGCGGGTGTTGGTATCGCGGTCCACCTTGCTGTCCCGTTTCAGTCGGGCGAGCCTGCGAAACTCCTCTTCGCCCAGCCCGGTGTTGCCCATGGTTTTTACCTCTCCCACGCGAGCCTGAACGCCCTGCTCGATGACAAAGGTCAGATCCGTGCTGGCGTCCTCGGGATGCTCCAGCCTGCGATGGCTCAGTTTCGCTTCGTAGAAGCCGTTCTCGGCGAGCGTCTTCTTCAGTAACGTTTCCGCCTGTGTAATTTTTGCTTCCGTCAAACGTGTGCCGGGAACCAGTTTGGTCGAGTGAACCAGTTGTGCAAGCAGCCGCTCATTGCTCGGCCCCTCGACGCGAATCAATCCGACAAATTCACGCGGCTCTCCGCGAAAGAGCAGTGCTACGCCCTCCGCCGAGCGCGTCCCTTCCACGGAAATATCTTCGTAAACGCCGCTCAGGAAAAGGTGCCGCAATGTACTGCGCAAGCTCGTCTCATCCAGCCTGTCGCCGACCTTCAGTGGGAGTTCGTCCACCGTCTCGCCGAGCCGCTCGCGGGTAACACCTGCAAACTCGATGGAAACCACCGGAAGTCCCTGCCATTGCCTTACGGTATCCGATGCACTCGTCGTATCTGTAGTGTCTATGGAGAGAGGAACAGGCTGCGTCTGGCCGTGGAGGCCGATTCCGAAGAAAAGTACTCCCAAAGAGAGCAGGATCGCCAAAGCAACTCGCCTGTCAGCCTTCCCCGTGACTCGCAACCTCTGCACCAAACGAATAAATCCCTTCTGAATCAACCCGGTACGGACGCCCAACTGGAAGCCGGCAAAGCCGGTCAGCTTACCGCTCTGTACTTATATCTCTATACTACTGATAGCAATGGCCGACTTCGAACCCAACAACGATTTCTTTCGCGAACGCTACTCTCGCCAGATTCTCTATCCGCCTGTAGGCGAGGCCGGGCAACAGCGTCTGCTTGCCTCTCACGTTGCCCTGGTAGGCTGCGGAGCCACCGGAGCAGCAGCAGCCAGCCTGCTGGCCCGTGCAGGCGTTGGTCGCCTGACCCTGATAGACCGCGACTTTGTCGAACCCAGCAACCTTCAGAGGCAGGTTCTCTTCGACGAGGCCGATGCCGCCGAATCCCTGCCCAAGGCCGAGGCCGCCCGGCGCAAAATCACCCTCTTTAACCGGGATGTGGTAGTTGAGGCGCAGGTTGCAGATCTGGTTCCCGACAATATTCATGCGCTGCTCGACGGGGCCGACCTCATCCTTGACGCGACGGATAACTTCGAAACCCGTTATCTGCTCAACGATTACGCCATCGAGCAATCGAAGCCGTGGATTTACGCCGCAGCAGTCGGCGCCTATGCTGTCACCATGAACATTCTGCCCGGCGAGACGGCCTGTCTGGCCTGCATCTTCCCCAAGCCGCCCGGCGGCCCGGTCGAGACCTGCGACACCGCAGGAATCCTGAATACTGCCGTCAATCTTGCCGCCTCCATTGAGGTTACAGAGGCCATCAAGCTGCTGACCGGCAACCTTTCTGCCCTGCGCCGGAGCCTGCTCTCCCACGATCTTTGGCTCAATGAGCGCTCAGAGGTCAGTACAGCAAATCCCCGCGCCGATTGCACCGTTTGCGGAACGAGGGATTTTACCCACCTGCGCGGGGAGGGACGTCCGCACATCACCCTTTGCGGAAGGAATTCGGTACAGATTCACGAGCATCATCGCCCGGTGAATCTGGCAGAAATTGAGCAGCGCCTGCTTCCCCACGGGAAAGTACGTTCAAATTCCCTGCTTCTCCGCTTCGAACATGGCCCCTTCGTGCTTACACTATTCACGGATGGGCGCGCCGTTGTACAAGGTACAACTGACCCGGCACAGGCTCGCAGCCTGTATGCTCGATTTATCGGCAGCTAATTGTTTGTCCCACGGCTTTTGGATTTCGCCCATGAGTGAACAAATGATCCCGGCAGGCTCTCTACCCCTAGATCCGGAGGCTCTCCTCCTGCAACAAGCGCAGGCCGGCGATTCGCATGCCTTCGAGGGGCTGTACCGCATCCACAAGCGCCGTGTCTACTCGCTTTGCCTGCGCATGCTGGGCTCTGTCCCGGAGGCGGAGGATCTGACGCAGGAGGCATTCCTGCTGCTCCATCGCAAGATTAAGAGCTTCCGCGGAGACTCGGCCTTCACAACATGGCTGCACCGGCTGACGGTGAATGTGGTACTGATGCACCTGCGCCGCAAGGGTCTTTCTCTGGTTCCGCTCAGCGATGCCAGCGAAACGCCGACCGGCGAGAGCATCCAGCGCGAACTCGGCAACCGCGATCCCATCCTGAGCGGCTCGGTGGACAGAATCACCCTGGAACGCGCCATCCAATCCCTTCCGCCTGGGTATCGTTTTGTATTTCTGCTGCACGATGTTGAAGGATACGAGCACAACGAAATAGCTAAAATGCTGGAGTGCTCGGTCGGAAACAGCAAGTCGCAATTGCACAAGGCAAGGCTCAAACTGCGCGAGATTCTGCGCAAGCGTCCCCATGGGGGACAGACTAAAAACGAGGTCGATCAATGAACGACCAGAACCAGCCCCATAAACCGCTCAGTTGTGAAGAGTTCCACGCGCAGTTGCCTGACCTTGTAGGCAGTGGTCAGGATCTGAGCAATCACCCTCATCTTGCAAGCTGCCCCAGTTGCCGTTCACTGGTCCGCGACCTTGAGTACATAGCCGCTCAGGCGCACCTGCTGCTCCAGCCGCAAGAGGATGATCCCGCCATTGAACCCAGTCCCGCTGTGTGGTCCGGTATCGCCTCCAGGCTCAAAGAGGAAAAGGACTACGACAAGTAGCTGCATTCTGGCTGTAATCTGTAAGAGATGACCAAACCATCCAGCCATCCCCCAGAGCATTCCTCTCTCCGCAAGCCCCGCCGTGTTGTGTTAATCGGATTTATGGGAGCGGGCAAAACCACCGTCGGCGCGCTTGCCGCAAAGCAGTTGGGATGGCGTTTCTTCGATGCCGATGACCGCATCGAAGCCATCGCCGGCAAGCCGATTCACGCAATCTTCTCTGAGGAGGGCGAAGCCGCCTTTCGACAGCTTGAATTTAAAGCTATCGCATCGCTGCTTCAGGAAGAAGACGCCGTGATTGCCGTTGGCGGCGGAGCCATCGAGCATGAACCCACGCGAAACCTCATGCTGACCTCCGCGAAAACAGAAGACTCCGCAACGCTGCTTGTGCATCTCCATGTAACTCTGGCCGGCACTCTTGCCCGTTGTGAGGGCACTGGTGGCCTCAGGCCGGTCTTTGCAGACCGTGCCGGACTCGCTGCCCGTTATGAACGCAGGCATCCGTGGTATCAGCAGGCGCAACTGACACTGGACACGGAAAACACTACGCCGGAAGAGGTCGCGCAAAGGCTGGCCGAGCATCTCCGGTAAGTGTTCCGCGCACAATCCCCCGCTCGTTGCTACGATAGAAGCTAATGGATTCCCTCTTTCCCCAAAGCCCGTGGAGCCGCCATTGAGCAACACTGCCCTGCCCATAGCACTGCCGGCAGAACCCGCCGTCGCCCACACCGGCATTCATCCGCCCGCCGCCGGAGCCACGGCCACGCTGCTGATGGACCTGCGCGAACTCTTCAAATTCAAAGTGACGGCCATGGTCGTCATCACCGGCTGGGCCGGCTTCCATCTCGGCTCCATGCAATCGGGAATCAGCAGCATTCAGCCGGGACTGCTGGATGCCCTCTTCGGCATCGGCATGGTCTCCTCCGGCTCGGGCGCGCTCAACGAGGTCATAGAGCGCCGCAGCGACCGGCTCATGGTTCGCACCGCCAACCGCCCCATCGCCGCCGGACGAATTCATTTTCTTTTGGGATTGGCTTTGGGACTCTCCGCCATTGCAATCGGCTCACTCTGGCTGCTGCATACGAATCTGCTCACCGTCGCGCTCACTCTGCTGACTTCTTTTTGCTATGTAGCCATTTACACGCCGCTCAAGCGGGTTACAACGCTGGCAACCTTTGTCGGCGCATTTCCCGGAGCCATGGGACCGCTGCTTGGCTGGACCGCCGCGCGCGGGCAAATCGAGTGGCCTGCCGTCGCCCTCTTCGCCATTTTGTTTGTCTGGCAGTTTCCGCACTTCATGGCGATTGCGTGGCTCTACCGCGAGGACTACAGACGCGCCGGAATCAGGATGCTGCCGGTCGTCCAGCCGGATGGACTCTCGACCGTAATCGAAGCGCTCTGCTACGCCGTGCTGATGATTCCTGCCAGTCTCGCGCCCTATTGGCTGCACATCACCGGAGCTTGGTATGCGGCAGCGGCGCTTTTGCTGGGATTGCTCTACCTCGGCTACACCATCCGATTTACAAAAATTCTGCGCGCGCGGACAGAAACGGAATCCCGGATGTACGCCCGCGATCTGCTCAAGATCAGCGTGCTTTATCTGCCGTTGCTGATGACCGCGCTCATGCTCAATGCACAGGGAAAGAGATAACCGATGGCCACCTTTGTTGCTCCCGATGTACTCCCCTTGCCGCTCCATCTGCCTGCGCCGATAGCTCTGCGCGACCTCTCGCACAACTACGGCTCTCGCCTTGCTCTCGACGGACTCAGTTTTGAAGTCGCGCCGGCAACTATCTTTGGCCTGCTTGGCCCCAATGGCAGCGGTAAAACGACACTCTTCCGCATCCTCTCCACCCTGATGGTTCCAACCGGCGGCCAGGCTCTGCTGGCCGGTTTCGACGTTGCTCAGGAGCCCAACAAAGTTCGCCAGCAGATTGGAATTGTCTTTCAGGCGCGTTCGCTCGACCTGAAGCTCACCGTCGCAGAAAACCTGATGCATCAGGGCCACCTCTACGGCCTGAGCGGTGCCGCCTTGAAGGCCCGCATCAAGGAAGTTCTCTCCCGCGTCGGGCTTACCGACCGCGCAATGGAATTTGTCGAAACGCTCTCCGGTGGAATGCAGCGCAGAGTTGAACTGGCAAAGGGACTGATTCACTCGCCTTCGATCCTGCTGCTCGACGAGCCCACCACGGGACTCGACCCCGGTGCCAGACGCGACCTATGGCTCTACCTGCGCACCCTTCGCGATGAAGAGGGCGTGACCATTCTTGTCACTACGCATCTGATGGAAGAGGCTGAGCACTGTGATCGTCTCGCCATTCTGAGCGAGGGCCATCTGGTCGCGCTTGGAACGCCCGCCGAACTCAAATCAGAGATTGGCGGCGATGTAATCCTCTTCGAAAGCACCGGCGCAGAAGCTGCAAAATCGCTTGCTGCGCGCATCAACGAGCGCTTTGGCACTGCGGCCACAGTACTCAGCCACAAACTTCGGCTTGAGCGAGCACAGGGTCATCGCTTTGTGACCGATGTGGTTGAGGCATTCCCTGGCGAGATTGAGTCCGTCTCTGTCAGCAAGCCCAGCCTCGAAGATGTCTTTATTGATCGCACCGGCCATCGCTTCTGGAACGAGCCGGACGCCACAGAAAAGGAGGGCGAGTAATCATGGTCACCGCACCAATCTACAGCGCACCCCGCAGGCCATTGCCACGCCCCGGAATTCTCATCCCTTCTCTTTCGCTCTGCCAGCGGGAGATCGTTCGCTTCTATCGCCAACGAGCGCGCGTCGTCGGCGTCATCGTATCGCCGCTCATTTTCTGGGTACTGCTTGGCTCCGGCTTTGCGCGCAGCTTCAAGATGGGCGGCAACGCAGCCGGCGGACAGTATCTCGGCTATTTTTTCCCCGGCGCCATCGCGATGATCATCCTCTTTACTGCGATTTTTTCCATGATGTCGCTGATTCAGGATCGCAATGAAGGCTTTCTGCTCTCGGTACTCTCTGCGCCGGTCAGCCGCTCTGTCATTGTGCTTGGCAAGGTTCTCGGCGGGACGATTCTGGCGGCAGTACAGGGAATCTTCTTCCTGGTCCTTGCTCCCTTTGTCGGCGTTCATCTGACGTTTGGCTCTACTGCGCTTTCAATTCTCATCATCACGCTCATCAGTTTTTCGCTTACCGCTCTGGGATTTGCGATTGCATGGCCACTGGATTCTCCGCAGGCCTTTCACGCCATCGTCAACATCCTGTTGCTGCCGCTGTGGATGCTCTCCGGCTCGCTCTTCCCGGTCACCGGAGCCAGCGGCTGGCTTGGCTTCTGCATGAAGCTCAACCCGCTCACCTACGGCGTGGATGCGCTGCGCAACGTGCTCTTCCCGGCGGCGGAAACCAGCTTCCCGTTCAGCATCAATCTCGCGGTCACTGCCGGATTTTGCCTGCTCACTTTTGTTGCCTCCTGGGCGATTGTGAACCGCCGCTCGCAAAAGCCTGCGGCCTGACAAGGAATGTCATGACAGAAAACGCTCCTGCTCCCCGCTCTGCAATCGTTGGCATCCTTGCCGCCAGCGCCCTTGCCACGCTCTTTCTCTTCTGGCTCATCTATGTTCATCCGGCCTCAGATCGAGCCGCAGTGCATTACGCTTTTCTACCCAATTTGAATGCATTGCTCAATGGACTCAGCGCCATCGCACTGCTGGCTGGATTTTTTTTTGTAAGGAGCAAACGCATTCGTGCTCATCGAGCCAGCATGATGACGGCCTTCCTTTTCTCGGCGCTTTTTCTTGTCGCGTACATTGCCAACCACGCGCTCCACGGAGACACGCTTTACCCGGTTCATGATGGCGTCTACAAAATCTACATTGCGATTCTCATCAGCCACATTCTGCTGGCGATTGTCGCGTTGCCCGCTGTTCTCATCACATTTTTCCTCTCGCTCTCCGGACGAATTCCGGCACATCGCAGATTGGCGCGTTTCACCTTTCCGCTCTGGCTTTATGTTTCGGTCACCGGGGTTATCGTTCGTGTCATGCTGGTGGCAGCCCTCAAATCATGAATCGCAATCCCTCCAACGACGGAACCCGCGAACTGCTGCAATGGGGCTCAGGCACGCTGGCCGTCGGCCTGCTCTGTGCGCTGCTGGCTAAATGCTTCCTCGGCGGCATTGACGCATTCGGCGCACACACCAATGGCGGCTGGTTTGCCCTGATTGTCTCTTTGATGTGCATGCCCTTCGGTCTGATGCTGACCGTGCTGGGAGCGGCCAAGTGGCTGCGGAACCGTCGCCTGCGCGGATAAGTTTCCTCGGCAACGTAGGTCGCATCTCTGCTATTCTTCTCATTCAAGACAACAATCGGGCTCTTCAACGATCCCTACAAAATGGAGCGCAAGACATGGCAAAGAGCGTCAACAAAGTTATTCTTCTCGGCAACGTCGGCAAAGACCCGGAGATTCGTTCCACGCCCGGCGGAACACTGGTTGCAACCTTCTCCATCGCTACCTCTGAGCGCAGCAAGGACGCAACCGGCAACTGGGTAGACAAGACCGAGTGGCATAATCTTGTTGCCTTCCAGCGCACCGCCGAAATTATTCGCGACTATGTGAAGAAGGGCTCCAAGCTCTACGTCGAAGGCCGGCTGACCACCCGTTCCTGGGAGGACAAGGACAGCAAAAAGAAGGTCTATCGCACCGAGATTATTGTGAATGACCTCTCTCTGCTCAGCGGCAAGGAGGAAGGCAGCGGCGGCAGCTACTCGCGTTCGACGGCCAGCTTCGACCAGAGCGCAGCCCCGGCAGCCTCAGGCGCAACCGACGAATACTCGCAGAACACCGCCATCGGGGATGATGATATTCCCTTCTAGTTTTCACCTACCCAGCAGGTGTAAACAATTTCACTTCACGAGTAGCAGCCGTAGCTGTGGGAAAGTCGTTCTTTGGCTTTTCCACAGCACGTCTTTTCCACAGCTTTTGGCCTGCGGCGAAAAATAAATTGAAATCATTTGCCGTCTCAAACAATGTTCCACGTGGAACATTGGCTTTTCGATCCGGAAATCACCCCTCTAACCCTGCAATCTCCCTCAAAACCCAAAGTCAGCGATGTCTCACCCCCCTGTTTTGAAGGTTTCAGGAATCGTTGTCGGCCTCGGAAAGCAAGAGATGTATGACCGATGTCTTACGGTCCTTTAGTAATAGCCTTAACGTGCTATTTCCACAATAAGTTGCGGATTGGATACTTCCGTCAGGCTTAACAATGTCTCAGGTTGAGCCACGAAAGGGACGGTATTTGAATATGGCTGCCTTGCTTCAATACAATCCTGCCCCGATATCAGCACAAACTGAGCTTTCACTTGTAGGAACAAAGAAAATTGAAACCAGTGATCTGCTATCAAATGCATCGTTTCGGATGGAAGCATTCCTGCTGCTTCTGCTTCCACTGGCAGCATGCGTCGGCGCAGCGCTCCTGCTCCAGGGCTGGCTGGCGACCATAACAATGGTTGGCGGTCTGGTCTTTTTGGGTCTCTACCTGCGAAAAATCCACGAAGAGTGGAAGGTGCTCCACAACACCACAGACAACGGGTTTTCGCTTCGTGGACAACAGCTCGTTGTCGGCAGAGTGGATGCCATTACAAATAGAAAGAATGGGCGCCTCTGCACCTGCAACATTGCCCGATATCACTTTTTAACAAGGGAAGGAGACTTCCGCTCCGGCATGTATCTAACCTCGGCCAACCTGCCCGAAGCGGGCGAACCCCTGCTGATTGCTTATGATATTGCAGACCCAAGGCGCATTCGCGTCATTGACAGCTTTGTGTTCTACCGGATTCCCACTGTAAGCCGGTAGCTTCCCCAGACAGGCCGCTCTGCGGCCTGTCTACTTCCAGCTAACGGCTAATTGCCAGCGCAGCTTGTAGGTCGCAGTCTTGCGCAGGACGCGCTCGAACTCCTCTAACTCCTCCCGCACAGGCTCAGTTTCCATGCCCAGAGACATCGGATTTACTTTCAGATAATCCATCAGCGTACAGACGCTCACCAGCCCATCCTCGGGTGGAAACCATTGCGGCGGAGGCAGCGTATTGGCCCACTCAGGATTGCCGGCGCCTTCTTCCATCAAAAGAGCCATCGAGTTGCGGTCAGCCGAGAAAAAACTGAGCAGGGGCCTCACGTTAAGCTGCTCCGCGAGCTTCTCCAGAGCATCTTCATTGCGAGCCAAAGCGCGGCCATTCACAAAGATGTCGAAGCCAGGGTCATCTCCCTCAACGACGATGTACATGGAAGCACTCATTACCGTGAAGTCTACCCGATTGTTCTATGGGTTGTGGCAAAAAACTCCACCGTACCGCCCCCCATCCTGCTGCGGTTTAACCATTTTTGGCTGGACCGCCTCCATATTATGAAACGGAACTGTTTTTGTTAACCAAAATGACATCGGCAGGTTAATAATGAACGCTGAATTCCTAAATGGCTGATTTGACAAAGAAAGCATGATGAACTGGAGCGCCATCCCGAATCTCGTAGCGACCGCACTTTTTCTCTGTGCGTTTGCCTCTGTCCTGTGTCGGAATCAGATGCGCAGCCTGAATGCATGGTTGGGAGGTTGGATATTTATCTTTATCCATTATGTTGCAGCCCTCCTGTACTTTTTGCCGGGGACACGGGGAACAGTTGCCAATGCGATCGCTGATGTTTCGCTGCTTTTTGCTGCGCTGACCTTTCAGAGGGCTGCTGTTTCTTACCGCAAAACCTTCACCAGCCAGATCATGTTTTTTCTGCTGGCTTTTTGCAGTGCGCTGTACATGTTGCTCTTTGAATTTGGATTCGCGCGGCAGCCTTATCTGGACATGTGCGCACTGCTGATCGGACTTGCTCCGCTCGTTAATTTTATTGCCTTCCCGGACATGCAGCGCATGATATTACGCAGGTACACAGTCTGCAGCAGCCTGTTTTTAGGGATATCACTCCTTATACTCCACCATCAAAACGTGGTCACCTTCGATTTTGGCCCTGTATTTCTGATGTTTGTAATTTACTTTGGAACAGCGCTTCACTTCTGGTTCAGCTTTCGAAGGGCGAGCGTGGGCTCTATTATCACCATTTTCAGCTTCTTCTGTTGGAGCCTCATATTTCCGCTCAACTACTGGTATATCCATGCACATCCGGCCTTTCAGATTGAGAATGAAATCTGGAATCTACCCAGGTATCTTGTCGCCATCGGCATGATCCTGCTGATGCTGGAAAATCAGATTAAGCAGTCTCAGTATCTTGCGCTGCACGACGACCTGACAGGATTGCCCAATCGCCGCCTCTTTCAGGATCGTCTGGACATGGCCATAGCCCGCGCCCAGCGCAGCCGCGGTCAGCTTGCGCTGCTGCTGATTGATCTTGACCACTTCAAGAACGTGAACGACTCCTTTGGACACCATGCGGGCGATGAGGTTCTGCGGAGGGTTTCCTCGGCCTTCCTCTCCCGGCTTCGCCGCTCCGATACGCTGGCCAGAACCGGCGGCGACGAGTTCTCCCTGATTCTGGAAGACCCCGATCAGGCAGCCTCAGCCGAGATGGTCGCGGAATCTCTCCATCAGCTTCTGCAGGAACCCCTCTGTATTGACAAAAACAATCTCTCCATCAGCGCCAGTATCGGGATTGCCTATTTCCCGCAGGATGCAAGCAATATGGACGAACTTTGCATCATAGCCGACGACCGCATGTATTGTTCAAAGAATAAGGGACGGCTCGAACTGCAGAACGGCACGATGCAAAATGTTCGCGATATGCAAATCTGATTTCAAATACAAGCAAAAAGGCCACGCTCTTAGAGCGCGGCCTTTTTGCTGTAGCACCAACTGATTCAGTAACCTTAGCGGCTTCCGCCGCCTGCGCCACCACCGGGGCCGCCACGACGGCGACGACGGCGGTTGTTATTGTTGCGCGGACCACCGGGGCCTGCAGGACGGGCTGCTCCTGCGGGAGCCTCGCCATCGGCGCGATTGAAGTTCGGCTCGTTGTTCTCGTCGAACTCCTCACCCTCTTCGAAATCGTCTCCGCCCTCGATGGTGATGGTGCTGGCATTCGAGCTAGGCTGACGCTCAGCCTGCGGTGCACTGGAACGCTCGCCGCGCTCCGGGCGTCCTGCATCCACCGGGGCAGGAAGTCCAAGCTTTTCGCGCTGCTCCTTCAGGAGAGCCTTGCGGGAGAGCTTGATGCGGTTGCCTTCAATCGCCAGAACCTTGACGAGAACCTGATCGCCCTCGCGAAGCTCGTCCTTCACTTCCTTGACGCGGTGCTCTGCAATCTCGGAGATGTGGAGGAGTCCATCGGTTCCGGGGAATATCTCGACAAAAGCGCCAAACTCCGCCAGACGAACCACCTTGCCGAGATAGGTCTTGCCCGGCTCCGGCACGGCGGTCAGGTCGCTGATGATAGCCAGTGCGCGCGCCAGACCATCTGCATCCGAACTGGCAACATTGACGCGGCCTGTGTCGTCCACGTCAATCTTGACGCCGGTCTGCTCGACGATTCCACGAATCACCTTGCCGCCGGGACCAATCAGGTCGCGAATCTTGTCTACCGGAATGTGCAGCGTGTGGATGCGAGGCGCAAAAGCTGACTTCTCTTCACGCGGTGCGGCAAGAGCGGCTTCCATCTTGTCCAACAGGAAGAGACGGCCATGACGCGCCTGCTCAAGAGCCTCGCGCATGATCTGTCCGGTGATGCCGCTGATCTTGATGTCCATCTGGAGCGCGGTGATTCCCTCGCGGGTTCCGGCTACCTTGAAGTCCATGTCGCCGTAGTGATCCTCAGCGCCGGCAATGTCAGTCAGAATGGCGTAGTTGTCGCCTTCCTTAACCAGACCCATCGCCACACCGGCCACAGCGGCCTTCAGCGGAATGCCTGCATCCATGAGCGCAAGGCTTGCACCGCAAACCGTGGCCATTGAAGAGGAACCATTTGATTCAAGAATGTCGGAGACAACACGAATCACATAAGGCGACTCGTCCTCAGCCGGTAAAACGGCAGAGACGGCGCGATGAGCCAGCGCTCCGTGACCAATCTCGCGACGACCCGTTCCGCCCATGCGGCCCACTTCGCCAACCGAAAAGGGCGGGAAGTTGTAGTGCAGCATGAAGCGCGACTTCTGCTCGCCTTCGTAGCTCTCAAAGCGCTGCGAATCATCGGTGGTTCCGAGGGTCGCCGTTACCAGAGCCTGCGTTTCGCCACGGGTAAACAGCGCCGATCCGTGTACGCGGGGCAGCACGCCGGTCTCGATGGTGATGGGACGAATTTCGTCAAAGGCGCGACGATCCGGGCGGATGCGATCCTTCGTCACCTGCTCGCGGAAGATGCGCTCGCGCAGCACTTCGTAGTACTTGCTGAGCTTTTTAGCAGCAGCCGCATCGTCGGCGGGCAACTCGGCCTTGAGCTCATCCTTGATGGTCTTGACCAGCGCGTAGCTGTCGGTCTTGGCGTGCGTCTTGGTGTCGAGCGCATCTTTCAGGCGGTCACTGGCCTTGGCCACGAGCGCGTCAAAGTAAGCCTGATCGAACTCCGGCTCGGTGACGGTGCGCTTGGGCTTGCCGGCAAGGGCAACCAACTCGTTGATCGCGGCGACGATCTTCTTGATCTCGACGTGAGCGAAGTCAATTGCATCGGCGACCAACTGCTCGGTGACGCCGGTTGCTCCGGACTCGACCATCACGATGCCGTCGCTGGTGCCGACCACAGTGATGTTGATGGAACTGAGCTTACGCTCGGCATAGGTGGGATTGATCAGGAAGTTGCCGTCAATCTCGCCGATGCGGACTGCTCCAACGGGGCCGTTGAAGGGAATGTCCGAGAGCGCCAGGGCAGCGCTGGCTGCGTTGATGGCCAGAATATCGGGATCATTTTCCTTGTCTGCGGAGAGAACCCATCCCACAACCTGCGTTTCGTTGCGGAAGGCCTCCGGGAAGAGCGGGCGGATGGGGCGGTCAATCTGGCGCGCGGTGAGGATTTCCTTCTCACTGGGGCGTCCTTCCCGCTTGATGAATCCACCGGGGATGCGGCCACCCGCGTAGGTGTACTCGCGGTACTCGACGGTCAGGGGGAAGAAGTCAATGCCTTCCTTCGGGTCAGGCGATGCCACTGCGGTGCCGAGCACCACGAGGTCTCCCTGACTCACCAGAGTCGAGCCGGAGGCCTGCTTGGCCACGCGTCCCGTCTCAAAGTTCAATCGCTTGCCGCCGGCAAGCTCTACTGAAATTTCATGCTTCATACGTTCCTCTTTTCATTGTGGAAACTGTTGTGGCCTTTTCAGCATCCCAACGGGCAATCGGGCGTAGAGGAACAGACCTCTGCGCTCGCCGCAAAATCTGCGGCCGCTCTGCACTGGTTGTCGGGATGGGAAAAAGGCAAAACGAGACCGGTGGTCAGCAATCCATTCATCTGGACGCCGGTGCCATGCTCCCGATCTCGTCGCGTAAGGCTCTGTTTCAAGGCGGATTTTCGCGGCTTACTTGCGGATTCCGAGCTTGCCGATAACCTCGCGGTAACGGTCAGTGTCGTTGGACTTGAGATAGTCCAGCAGACGGCGACGCTTGCTCACCAACTGCAAAAGACCTCTGCGGGATGCATGGTCCTTAGCGTGGGTCTTGAAGTGCTCAGTGAGCTCAGTAATGCGTGTGCTCAGGATTGCAATCTGAACCTCAGGACTACCAGTGTCCTTGTCGTGGGTGCGGAAGCGCGTAATGATGTCGGTTTTCTTTTCTAATGCCAGCACGTCGGTGCTTTGCTCCTCTTGCTTTTTTGAGTCCACTCGTCTCAGTGTCTGGCGTAAGAATAACATGAATTATGGGTTAATGGGTAGCCGGGGAGGGGACAAGTCCGTGTCTGGCTCAGTTTCACGTTTCTTGCACAGGATCTATAACCGCCTTGCAAAAGGCTTCTCCTAAACGCCTAACAGAGTTGATACTGTTTGCGACTCCGCTTCAGATGAAATCTTGAATCTTTTGTCTCCTGGAGCATTCACCTCAGCCCACTTAAACACGTCGCTCTCAATAGCGGATACGACACCTTCCACTGTTGCGTCAACCTTAAGGCTCTCAACAGGATGAACATCTGAACTTAAACTGAGACCCGTAAAGAGATTTATGATTACCTCTTGTAATTTTGAATCATTGGAAACAGCCCTGTAAGTAGCAATGGGTTTGTCTTTTCCACTCTCTGGAAGCCGTAGAAATCGCTCAAAATCCGGGATACTAACCCGGTGCCTAACCTCAATTTTGGCTTTGCGGGCATCACTTATAGCCTGAGCGATTTTTGAATTTTCAGTCCACGCCGAATTTTTCTTCCCATCACTTCGGGTTGGATAGTCAGTATCATGAAGCACACCAAATGGCACCGCAAAATGTGTCAAAAGCTTAACCAGCGAACAAATAAGCATTTTGCCATGCGCATTTACAACCGTGACTTGTGTTGCAAGCTGATGTTCCTTCTCTGCAATGGCAGAGATATAAGCTGAAACCTCAGTATCGCCTTCGACCAAAATTGGGTATGAGCCAAAAAACATTTCCGATAATGAGACATCAAGCTGGAGTAAAGCACGGAGATTTTCCCGTTCCTCTACGCTGAATTTTGCACTGTCGGTTCGGAACGTACGAGGTGTTGTGCTCTTCTCTTGGCGTTCGAGTCGGACGATTGTTGTATGATCCGCCAACGGATTAATAAAATAAGGTGAATGAGTCGATAGAAGAATTTGCCAATTGCTATCTTTCGATAATTCATATAGATAATTTCGAGCCGCCCTCACCGCCATTGGGTGTAGACAATTCTCAGGTTCATCTATCAGTAATATGTATCCCGGGAAAGCCCCAGTCCCAGCTTCCACATCCACTCCTGCTTCAGCTGTATTAATCTGTGCAACGATGCCGTCTACTGTTTCCTGCTTTGGGTTTGCTTTGTTCTGCTCCTTCCTTAGCGTGCTCTTCAGCCTCTGTAGATTTTTCGCTCGGTCAGCATCTTGTGTTCGCTTTCGTTCAATTTCACTGCGAACTTGTAAGAGTGCCCAAAACAATGCTCTCCTTGAACCTGCACCTTGTTGTCGAACACCTGTATCAGCAGTTCCCTCCACAAAACGAATGCTCGAACCATTTGTTAGGGCCTTCGCGGCATCAAGCGCTGGCGGATCGATCCCGATCTTGATATTTATGCTGAGATTTGGGAATACACCAACAATTCCCGAACCGATTCGTTTGCCAACTTCGTCAATCTGTTCTTGATATGCCGCGACCGGCTTTTTAGTCGATTCTACAACCGCATCAAGAGCTATCCTTAGGGCTGAATCCTCCGTCATTTTTAACGAATCTAACTCCTTTGCAATGGGCTCAATTATGAGATTCATTAGCACATCATGTTCACCTACTGAGTCTTTAAGTGCATCAATTCGCAAAGGTTTAGGTAATCGAGAATTGAAGACATTATCTGCTCCTCCTGCTTTCTCATCACTATCCCAGTCGCCAACTCCGTCATTAAGTTCAGGATTCCATGTCTGCCGTTCCGGCTTGGAAGAGTTTTTCCACTGCCACCTACTACGAACAATTCTTAGGTCGCCATTGATTACTTTCCACTTCTCGTCAACGTTCTCTACCCCTTCAGGGATATGAACCGAGAGTTCTACTTCTGGGCACTGATCTTTGGGTGTCCACTGGCATCTGTCGCTCTCCGACAACGCTTTACTTGTTTGGGCTAATTCGTACGCCCGCAGTACCGTAGATTTGCCAGCATTATTTTTCCCCACCAGACATACTATGTTGTCCAGTTCAACTGTCAAGCCTTGTGGGCCGATGCACCCAAGATTTCGAATTGTTATGCTCAACAACTTCGAACGATCGCCCATATCTTCCTCCAAAGTAATTGTGTTGAATAAATATCCACACGATGATACTCCATTTGCAGGGTGAACCGCCTCGCGCTTTAGAGATATGGGTTTCTCTATGATTCAAACAGTTTTTCAATCGTCTTCATCGGCAAAAAGAGCCTGTCCGGCTGGGATGGGAGCGAAATAAAGTCATTTTTGAGGTAGAAGTCCCGCGCCCCGGCTTTGGCGTCTACGACCACGGCCCAGGAGGCTACCTGCCGGGAGCCTAGCCATGCTCTTTCCAGCGCGTGGAGCAACAGAAACTCCCCCAACCCCTGCCCCTGCAAGCTCTGAGAGACCGCCATCCGGCCAAGCAACGTAACGGGGAGCGGAAAGCGCGGCAACTTCTTTGCTATGGCTGGAGGCAACGCGACGGCCTGAATCGAATGAGCAGATAGAGTGTAGAACCCGGCGACCGTTTTTCCATCTGGGGTGAGCACAAATACTGCCGCCAGATTGCGCTCCATATCCTGCCCGGCACGCTGCTGGAGGTAGCTGTCCAGTTCAGGGATTCCACAGGAAAAGGCTGCGCGGTCGTGCTTGGCGTGAAGCGGCTCGATCCTGTAATTGGGTTTTCTGGCCACTATCGGCCCGCGCGCTTTTTATAGCGTTTTGCTGCAGCCATTAAACGAGCACTCGGACGGGGAGGATTCAGCAGAGCCTGCACAAATACACCCCGGTCCACACCTTCCAGAGTCCAACTCGTATACGACTGAATGGTCTTGATTGCAGCCTCATCCGCGTGCTGCACAATGAAATCAGAGAGCGAGAGCCCCTTGAGACGTGCAGCCTGCTCAATCCGCATCTTTTGTTCCGGCAGCAGACGAGCCTCCGTCCGCTCTGTGCGCAGTGCAAGTGTCATGGGTGTCTCCGATATTGTACGGATGTTTACCGTACATTAAGAATATACACCAATGGAAACAGAAGGGCCAGCCTTTACCGCTCCGCAGCCCAGTAACTGGTTCGGGCGACGATTTTTGCGCCATAATCCTCGGCCAGTTTCACGCGGATGGAGTGCAGACCCGGCGTGGGGTCTGTGGGCTGGAAGCTGAGCAGGTAGCGGTTCCGTGCGTGCATGGATAGCCGCGCCACATCGTCGTCAAATCCCTTTTCGCGGGTGAAGCGAGTGAACTCGCCGCCGCTGAGAACGGCAATCTGACGCGCGGCATTCTTCTTCATCGCGTTGATGGCCATCACCAGCGGAGACATCAGATTCATCGCGCGGCCTGCATCAACCTGGGTGGTCGAGTCATGAATCAACTCCGTGCGCGAGGCCGAGTAACAAACGCTGAGCACCAGCACATCACTCAGGCCAATCTTCTTGATGAGCTGGTCGGCATGGTAGTGACGGCTGCCGTGATCGCGCTCCTCGCTGACCAGCAGCAGCACGCGGCGATGGCTGCTGGGCCGCTCGGCAAGTAACTGCGTGGCATAGCCAACCGTGTCATAAATGGCCGCGCCGCCATCGCCTGGTTGCAGGTTTGCCAGATAACGTTTGACCGGCTCCGTGTCGGCGCTGAAGTCGGTTGCAAGATGCGGAATGCTGTCAAAGGTGACCAGAGCCGCCTCGCCTCGGCCATCTCCAATCAGCAAATCGAGCAGCGCTCCCAGATGCGCAAACTTCTGGAATTGCAGAATGCTCATCCTTCCCTGTTCGACGGCTACGACAACGGAAACAGGAGCAGTGTCGAGGTCTTCATCAACACGAATCTGCTGCGGACGACCGTTGTCTTCCACAATAAAATCCTGCGGTTTGAGGCCGTAGAGGACTGTGCCATCCTTTTTCGCAACCAGCGTGGGAACAACAACGACTGTACTCTTGACCGTGATGGCGTTCAGGTCTGTCTTTGGCGCATCGGAGCCGGGAACAGGCAACGGTGGCTCAATCGGCGGTAGCTGCTGTGCACAGAGGGCAAGCGAAGAAATCCCCGTCAGGAGAAAAGACAACACCGCCCTGCAAAGTTGATTCGGAGTCATTGCTAGATGGATGTCTTGCCGGGACGGCTGCCGGGGACTGAAAAGGGAGTGTAGAGGTCTGAAGGCGCACCCTCCGGCGCTGCTCCGCCGAGTCCGAGCTTGCGCGCAGATTCGTCCACGGCATCGCGCATGGCAAAGAAGACAGGCGTCGGATGATAACCCTCATCAAAGGGCAAACCAAACTCACGCTTGCGCTGGAGAGAGATCATCGAATCCTGATAGTTGAGCCAGCTATAGCGATTGGTGACTCCCCAGGTAAGTACTGCGGCCACATTCGGCTCGGCCAGCATCCGCTCCAGATAGTCATGGTAAATCTGCGCAACAGCCTTCATGCGGAAGGAATCCGTTCCGGCAAGCTTGCTGCTGCGCACATCCAGTTCCGTTATGTAGACATCAAGGCCCATCCTGCGCAGTTCCCGCACAAAGTCTATGAGACCGTCGCCGGGCTGCTGGCCGGTGGCTTCCAGATGGCTCTGAATTCCCATTGCGTGAATCGGAATGCCGCGCGCCTTCATCCTGCGCAGGAGCAGCAGAACCTGTCCGCGTTTGGCAACGTTGTCCGGTGTGTCGAGTTCAATCCCGTAATCGTTGTAGGTGAGCAACGCATTGGGATCGGCCTTGGCTGCGGTCTGGTAAGCCAGTTCGATGTACTCCGGACCGATCAGGGCCAGCCAGATGGTCTTGCGCAAGGCATCCGGGCGACCATCCTCAATGGCAATCGCCTCGTTAACTACATCCCAACTATGCACCGATCCGGCATAGCGACCGGCGACGGATTCAATGTGATGAACCAGCAGTGCAGCAGCATTGCCGCGCGTTGCCACCTTCGAGAGCCAAGGAGGATTCGCCTCGTGCCAGCAGAGATTGTGTCCACGAACCTTCTGCCGGGCCAGAGCCGCAAACGCAAAGATGCGGTCTGCCTCTTCAAAGGAAAAGCTGTCCGGCGTGGGACGCAGGGCATTCCACTTCATCGCATTCTCTGCTACCAGAATGTTTGCCTGCGAGGCAACAGCCTGACCGTAAAGCTCCATCTCGGTGGTTGCCAACTGGCCCTCAGCGGGCAGCGTGTCCGGCAGGAATTTCGGGTCCACCGCGCAGCCAACCAGCAGGCCGCGAGAGCCGCCATGTACGCGCAGGGAACGGGAGCCAAGCAGGTCAGATGGCAGGGGCAGTGCCGGAAGATATTTTGGTCTGGCAGATTCCTCGGCTGGCTCCTGAGCCCATGCCATGCGACCGGCCAGTGCGGCTGCCGCTGCGCTTCGGATTGTCCGGTTCAGAAACTCGCGTCTGTTCTGCAAGGAATGCCTCGTGCTGCGAACAATACTCAAACGCCTGTTTTGAGCCTTCTTGAACCGGAGTGCCCGATGTGAACCTCGTGGTCCATCGCATCAATCCAGTGCAGGAAGCGTAGAAAATCCCACCGCTGTTCCCAGAAGAATCCAAGGATATCGGTTGTGGTAAGGCTCTCCGCTTTTTTGCCGGAGTAGGTCTCGACCCGCCAGCGCAGGTAAGGGCTCCGCAAAGGGTTCAGGCGGTGGCCTCGTATCGAGTTCCAGAGAAAGCGAGTGGAAGCTAGCATCTGGCTTAAGTATAGCCCCAGAACTGCCCTGTAAATGCAGCAGTTTTGCCTGGGGAGCCAGAGAAAGCAACGGCCTACTGTAAGTAGTTGAACAGGGTGCTCTTCCCTAGTTGGGAGATGACGGACGAGAGCGCCGCCACCTGCGACTCTGTGGTACTCAACTGGGTAGAGATGGTGCCAACGTCGGCCTGCATCAGGTTGGTCTGAGCCGACTTCAGTTGCGTCTCTTCGCCGGTTACAGCGCTCTCGGCTGCGTTGAGCCGGGTCAGGGAGCTATCCAGCGTAACCCGTTGCTGAGAGACATAGTTCAGGGAATCCGTAATCGCAGTCAGGCCGTCCGGGTCTGCTTTGCCGGCCTGAAAAGAACTGATGACCTGACTCAATGTTGCCAGTACGCCCGTGCTGCCGGACCCGAATATCTGGTCCCCCGGCAGATTCATCTGGATGCTCTGCCCATTCGGAGTTACCAGCGTGGAGACGTTGCTGTCGCCGTTATAAATTACGGTTGCCGGATTGGTAGAGTTGTCCATCGTAAAGGGTTCGGTCGCAGTCTGGCTCCCGGAAAAAATGTAGTTTCCCAGATACGAGGTATTTCCCAGCGCCTGAACCTCGTTGAGAATTCCTGTGAGTTGTCCGGCAATCGAGGAGAGGTCCGTGGCATTCTCCGTCCCGCTGTTGCCCTGCGTAACCAGTGCAATTGCATCGTTGAGCTGCGAAACGACGGAACCGAGTGTTGTGTCTGTGACCTGAAGCTGTCCCTCGGCCAGGCTCGATGTCTGAGTAAAGGTGTCATCCTGCTGAATCTGGTTCAGCAGCACTACATTCTCGCCGGCCGCGCTTGGATTGTCAGAGAGCTGGTTGACGCTGACACCGCTCGAAAGCTCCTCGGTAAGCTTCTGCTCCTGCGCCTGCGCCGTATCGAGCGCGCCGACGGCATTGTTCAGGTAGAAGGGATTCACCTGCATGGATTTTTCTCCTTCTCCGCTAGCTTACGGAGGCGCTTACGCCCAGATTCAGCGTCGAGGTCATAATCTGATTCAGGATGTTGAAGGCCTGTGAGCCGGCCTGATAGGCCTGCTCGAAATTCGTCAATTGCGATGCCTCGTTATTCAGATTCACGCCGGAGATTGAGTTGTTCAGATTCGTCAACTGCGTGACCGAGGCCTGCTGCGCGGTGTTTGCATTCTGAGTCTCGGTGACCAGGCTTCCCAGCGCAGAGACAAGATTGGAGTAGTAGTTGGAGGGGGTCTGCCCATTCACGATTGTCTGGCCTCCAATCGCCGCCAGAGCCACGGCATTGGTGTCATCGCCCGGCCCTGCTCCCGGAGCAGCCGCTTCAATCGAATCAGGATTGGTCATGGTTACGGACATGTTTGCGGCAGCACCGGCAACCTGTGTCGGCTGCGAAAAGATATCCTCATTGCCGGAATTTCCATTGAGATCACTGCCGGAATTATTCTGTGTATTCACCACGGTAGAGACTGTATAGGCCAACTGATCCAGTTGCGAGCTGACATTTGGCAGATCCGTGTCGCGTGCGGTCAAAAGGCCGCCCAGAGAACCGCCGCCCTGGGCAAGGTCGGCGGTAACATTCGCCCCGCTGGCCGTAATCTGATACAACCCATTCGATACCGAGGTATCAAGCGCGTAGCTCTGGCCTTCTGCAACCAGAACGGCACCTCCGGTTGTTGTAATCGTCAGCCCGTTGCCCTCGGTGGTGGTGGTGTTGACGCCAATGAGTTGCGAAAGCTGCAACAGGTCTTGCTGGCGTTGATCCTCCAGAGTTCCTGCATCCGAAGTGGGGGAACTGGATTGAATCTGCTCATTGAGTTGCGCCAGTGTACTGGTGAGCGAGTTCACCTGACCCACAACCGAGAGCACCTGCTCATTGATGGAACTGCACTGGCCATTGATGGACGCAGCGGTGTTTGAAACATCCCCGGCCAGAGTAGTTGCCGCCGAAAGAACATTCTCGCGCAGGGAGTTGTCCGAGGGATTGGCCTCCAGCTCCGAGAAACTGGAGAAAAAGTTCGTGATGTCTGTTCCGACATTGCCGGCACTGGCCGTCGTCGAGGTACTGCTGGCAGGAGTAAAGTACGACTGCAACTGATTGAGCGCCGTCAACTGTGCCGCAGAAGAGGATTCAAGCTGAGTCTGCTGCTGGATTCGCTGATCCAGTACCAGATCGCGCTGCGAAACGCCCCCTGTCATCGTCACTCCGGAGCCGTAACCGATGCCATTCAGCGTAACGGGAGAGTTTTCCTCAAAGTTGGGAACCTCCTGCGTATAGCCTGCGGTCGAAGCATTCGCGACGTTATTCGAGGTCACATTGAGCGCAGCCTGATCGGCCTCAAGCGCCGATGTCAGGATGTTGAGAGCTGTATTCAGGGTCGCCATCGGCTCACCTCACGCTGCGGAGTTGAGTCTGAGCGCCATTCCAGAGCCATCGCCCGTTCGTGCAGATTGCGCAGGACTCTCAGGTTCTGCTCTGAAGCCAAAAGAACCGCCCGCAGTCTGCCAAGACGCTCTTCTGCGGCCTGTTGCCCGGCAGGCGTCATGGGCTCCAGGCCTGTCCGCAGGCTTGCGCGCTGCTCTTCCAGAGCGCGAACAATCTCCTCCAGCCGCTCGACATCAAGCGTTGCCAGCGAGGCCGAAACCTCATCAATGGCCTGTAGAAATCGCTGCATCCCTCCCACCTTCTGCCCTTTACTCGCCGAGCATGCTCGAAACCAGCTTGCTGGCTACGGCGGCAGCGCTCACGTTGTAGTTGCCCGAAGCAATCGCCGTCTGAATCGCGGCCACCTTCTCGGTGCGAACATCGGGAGAGGCGGTGGCGGCCAGTGTACCTGCGGCACTGACCTGTGCCTGATCGCCGTCAAAGTCTGCGCCTGTTGAAGCCGCTGAGGATGCCGCTGAGACGGTCTGAGACGACTGCGTCCTTTGCGCTGCCCGGGTGGGATCGAGTCCCAGCAGAGTGCCCAGTACATTTGCGCTATTGTTGATGTCCATAATTCCTCCTGCTGCTCAAATCGGCCTGTCGCCAAATTACTTTAGTCATTGAGAACAATTTCCTATTGCCCGGTAACCTGCTTCCCTGTTCGGGAGTAACCTCCCGAAGTGAAACCGCTCGCTGCGACCGCAGGAATTTTCTCCGACCGGGTACTGACCGAGTGCATCACTTTAGCCGCTATACCTATGCCGCCATGTGCTGCCATCGCCTGTCCCAGAGCCTGCGATGCCATTCCCTGAATGGTTGCCGAGGAGCCGCCGAGGTCCTCCCCGTCGGCAAACAACGGGTCGTTCTGCATCGGCTTGAGCAGTTCACTCATCATCTGCGCTTCAAACTCTCCGGCTGCTTTTTTCAGCCGCGCCCTGCGTTCTGTCCCCACGGGAGCGTCTGTGCTTTCGATTGCCTGTATGCGTGTCATCGCCTAGATCACCTCCAGTTCTGCTTCAAGCGCTCCGGCCTGCTTCATCGCCTGCAGGATCGAGATCACATCCCGCGCCGTGGCTCCGGTCTGCTGCAAACTTTGCACCAGATCATCAACCGTCGCACCGGGCTTTAGCTCAATCCGGTTCACGGGACGATCCTGCGCCTGCACCGTAGTTTTGTTGACCACCTCTGTGGTTCCGGTGCTTGAGAAGGGGCCGGGCTGTGAGACCTCGACCTCGTTGATGACGTTGACAGCCAGGCCGCCATGCAGAATCGAGACCGGAAGCAGGCGCACATCCCCACCAATGACAACTGTTCCCGTGCGCTCGTTGACCACAACACGCGCACGCGGCGAAACGCTGACCTCGACCGCCTCCACTCTGGAAAGCAGCAGCGGCAGATCCTCGCCCGGCTCAACGGCAATCTCGACACGCCGGCTGTCGGTTGCATGAGCGCGACTTGTGCCCAGCATCCGGTTGACGGCATCCGACATCTCTTCGGCGGTCTTGAAATCCGCCTCCGAGAGAACCAGTGTCACCGTCTTCATCGCGGCAAGGTCAATACCCACGGAGCGCTCGACGACCGCGCCCGAAGGCAACCGAGCCGTGGTGGGATGATTGAGCGTCTTTGAATTTCCATTCGAAGCGGCGGAATACCCCCCCAGCACCAGCGGCCCCTGCGCCTCGGCATATATCTTTCCATCAGGCCCGTAGAGCGGCGTCATCAGCAGCACTCCGCCCTCAAGCGATTTGGCATCGCCCGCCGAGGAGATGGTTACATCAATGCGCGCACCGGGACGGCTGAAGGGCTCAAGTGTCGCCGTCACAAAGACCGCCGCCATGTTCTGCACCCGCAAGGAGGCCGACTGCGGCAGGGTAACGCCCATCCGCTCCAGAGTCGAGATCAAAGTCTGCACCGGAAAGACCGTCTGCGAACTGTCGCCAGTTCCCTTCAGGCCGACGACAAGGCCATAGCCAATCAACTGGTTGTCGCGAATGCCTTCAATCGTGGCCACGTCCTTGACCCGCGCCAGATGCGACTGGCTCTCAGCCTGCAAACAGGCCGCGAGAAGCAACAGAAGGACTGCGCAGATCGGGAGGCAACGCATTCTGTCCACCGCTTTCAGGACTCTGCAATCTCTGCTCAAAAAATCACCAGCTTCTGCAAGAACCGCACCAGCGGATTCTGACGATAAGTTGTGTCGTTGATGATGCCCTTGCCGGTGACCTCAAGCTCAAGGTCGGTCATTGCAGAAGACTGGACCTGATTTGAGGCATTCACATCTTCCGGGCGAACCAGTCCGCGCAACTTGATCAACTGCGTCTGCTGCGAGAAGGTTAACTGGCGAACCGCCTCAACCACCAGCATTCCATTCGGCAGCACATCAACCACCTCCCCGCCAAATGCAGTGGCAAGACTGGAGTTGGTTGTGCTCTGCCCCTGTGCCGTCAAGGCCGAGGTTGCATTCTGCCCCAGCAGGTTCTGTAGGGCATTGCTGGATTTGATGGCGCCGAACAGGGCTGTAATCGCCGCATTCGCACTCGACGCCCTTGAGTTCTTCACCCCGCCGTCGGTCTCTGCGGCCAGTGTCTCAGAGACCACAATCTGCACCACGTCGTAGAGATGCACCGCTTTAACATCGGTGCTTAACCGCGCCAGCGTACCCGAATCGCTCCACAGTGAGCCCGGGGTTCGTGTCTCCTCGGCTGAGTGCGCCCGCACCCGCTCGATATAGGCATTCAAGGCTGATTCCGGCGGCGTCCCCTTGCCATTGACCTGCGCCTCCTTCCCCTTACCCGCAGACTTTTTCCCTGTGGGAGCGGGCGTCGTAATCTGCGACGGTGCCGGTGTGTTTCCTGTAACCGTTGCGGCAGTGGCAACATTGGTCGCTGTCACTGGCGGGGCTGTAGAGGGTAGCGCAGAGCTGCCTGCCGTCTGCGCCCCGGAGGAGCCCGTCAGCATCAGAGCCAGAACCACGATGCCAATCCTGCGCCGAAAAACTCGATTCATCGCACACCTGCCGTTAAAGTCTGTACTGGAAATCCCACGCGGCCCGCGCCAAGAGCGATCACTCTCACCACAGGAGCATTGCTGCCGGACAGCTGCATCCGCAGCGGCTCGCCGACTCTTGCACTGCCCAGTGCGCGGCCCACCAGCGAGTAACTCACTCGTCCGTGCGCCTCTTCAAGCACCACCCGCTCTCCAGCTTTGATTGCAAACGAGGTGGAAGCGGACAGGAGAAAACTCTTCCCGGCTGAATTCCTCCCAGCCGGATTTACGACAGGGCTCGCCAATGGGGAATGAATCCAGCGCCCCGGCCCGGCAGGGTTTTCGCTGTTGACCACCAGCCTCCACTCCACCGTTGAAACTGTACTCGTCGGCAGATCCGCAGCCCTCACCAAAGAACAGAGCGCAATGCCTAACGCCGCAAAAATAAACAGACGCCATAGAATTTCAAGATCATTCCTTCGCACTCCCGCCCCTCCTCTCTCCGGACTCCGGCTGAACTCCCGCAAAAGTTATCGCGTCAGATTGTTGACCTGGCTGTACATGTCGTCGGCAGCTTTGATGACCTTCGAGTTGCTCTCGTAGGCGCGCTGCGCCAGCACCATCTGCACAAACATCGAGACCACATCCACATTCGAATTTTCCAGATAACCCTGTTGCAGCGTCCCCAACCCTTCAGTCCCTCCGGGATTGCCCAGCACGGCATCGCCTGAGGTCAGGGTTGGTTTCATCAGATTTCCGCCCAGATTGTTCAATCCGCCGGGATTTGGGAAGGTCGCCAACTGAATCTGCCCCAACTGCTGCGGATTCGTCTGTCCCGGCATGGTTGCATTCACCACGCCATACTGCGTAATCGTCACTGCAGTTGCCGTTACGGGGATGGTGATGTTCGGAATCAGGGGATTGCCGTCTGCCGTCACGATGGTTCCCTGATTATTGAGTTGAAATTGCCCGGCACGCGTATAGGCGGTCGTTCCATCCGGCAGCAGCACCGGGAAAAATCCGCCGCCTTCAATTGCCAGATCGAGCGGGTTTGAGGTCTGGTTCAGATCGCCCTGCGTCTGAATCACCTCGGTCGCTGCCGACTTGGTTCCAAGTCCAATCTGCAACCCTGCCGAGACCGTTGACTCGCTCTGCGCTGCTCCCGGCGTAACCAGATTCTGATAAATCATGTCCTTGAACTGCAAACGCATCTGACGAAAACCCGCCGTCGAAGAGTTCGCCAGATTATTGGCAATGGTGTCCAGATTCAACTGCTGCGCGCTCATGCCACTGGCTGCTGTATAAAGTGCCCGTATCATTGCTGTCCTCTCTTCCTGTCTATGCCTTCGGCAGCGTCTCGGCTGCACTCTTGTCCATCTCGTTGTGAAAGAGGCCGAGGGCCTTCTGCATCATCTCGGTCTGACGCTGCATCAGCACCAGATTCATGGTTCCCGTCACCACATCCTCATTCGAGCCCTCAAGCGCCCCGCCGAGTAAGGTTGAATTCTTTGCCGCCGTCGGCGCGGCTCCCGCAACCGCAGCATAGCGATTCACGCCCTCGGCCTTCAGTTGCGCGCCGGAGGAAAACTCCCACAACCCGATGGTTGCGGCTGTTCCGCCTGCAATCGAAATGGCACCATCGGAGCCTATCGTCGGCTCACCGGGCGGCAGCAAAATCGGCTTCAACTGCTGATCCAGCACCGGCTCTCCGGCATCGGTCACCAGTTGCCCGGAAGAGGAAAGATGAAAACTTCCATCCCGTGTATAGCGAACGCCATTTGTCGTCTGCACTGCAAAAAATCCCGGCCCTTCGACGGCAGCATCGAGCGCATTGCCGGTGCGGCGAATGGCACCCTCGCCCAGATTCAACTGGTCGCCGCCGAGCACGCCGAAATCATTCACCGTGCGACCAAGCTGCGAGTTCAGGGCATCGGGGCCGAGAATCGCCGAGCGAAAGTACTCCCGCCCGGCACGAAAGCCCGCCGTCGAGGAGTTCGACAGATTGCTCGCCGCAACGTCGAGCGCCTGTGTTCGCGCCAGCAGACCTGCGTAAGCCGCATAACTTCCACTTTGCATTTTGGTTCCGGCCTCCTGACAGAGAGAAGTAGAGCAGCAGGAGGGCCAGAAAATTGCGGAAAAGATTAGGAAGATTTCATTGAAATAAATTCTGTCTCAACAAAATAGCGCCGATACCGACAAGAATACCTCGATGCAGCAGAGACGCAGAGCTACTGCACTCCATCACAGACAATCATCACCTCGAAGAGATGGCCTTCAAAGTGGTAGGCGCGCCCGATGCGAAACTCCGGCTTCTGCACATGTATCTGGTAGTCGCGCCCCGTCACCACGGTCGGCACCGAAAGCATGCAACCAACGGAGACTTCAGGGACATGTCCCTTCCATGTTCCGGCCAGCATGTTGCAGATTTCGCCTGCTGCATCCGTTACGGTGTCATCAAGCTCTGCAATGTTCATGCCTGTCATTTTCGAAGCCATCCGGATGGCAATGGTCTGTCCCATGCGCAGAACACAGGCACCGCTCATTGCACCGCCAAAGCCAACCACGGCGGTCACCAGTTCCGGCTCATGCCCAATCGGGTACTCCCCCGACTCGCAATGCACCCCGAGCATGGTAGAGAATACCTCATCCACGCTTTTGTCCAGATTTTCCGGCTGCGAAACCAGAGCAAGACTTTCCTTCAGCAACTGCGTCATAAATATCTTTTCTCCTCTTCGGGTTCTAAGGGATCAGGCAATCTTCAACAGCGGCAACACGCGTTCCTTCACCTGGTCCGGTGTAAAGGGTTTGCGAATATATCCCTGCGCACCGGAGAGAATCGCCTCTTTCACATGCTCTTCGCTGCTTTCGGTGGTAATCATCACCACCGGGACATTGGGTGCCAGCGACTCGCCGCGCAAGCGGCGTAAAAACTCCAGCCCATCCATCAACGGCATATTGATGTCAGAGAGAATCAGGTCCACCTTGCGGCTTCTGAGCACTTCGAGCCCCTCATTGCCATTCCCGGCCTCGACAACGATCATCTCTTCCAAACCGGCCTGACGCAAAGACCGCTCAATGATCTTGCGCATTACCGAAGAGTCATCCACGATCAGCGTACGTATCTCGCCCATTTCTTCCCCTTGTCCCCTGCCCTCATTCTGTCCCGCAGGGCACTCCGGCTTTTTTTGCCACCATAACTCTTAGCGCTTATCGGCAAATGGGTATTGGTCTTGAGTCGCAATTCCGAAGGGCCTTTACTCTCCGCGACCAAAAGAGCAGACCACATCCTCGACCTGCGCCAGCGTAGGATAGGGGCCGACGGGCGGCGTATGCCACATCCTCAACCACAGGAAGTCATGGATTCGCGCCAGCCTTGCCTCGGAGGGTTTGGCGGATTCAATGGTGCGGCTCAGAGCATGGACAACCGCCGTTTCGCGCTCTGCCTCCAGCAAGCGCAGCTTTGGTGTACGCGCCTGCATCAGTTCGCCGTAGCAGCGGTCGAAGGCGCGGTCTTCCATCACGCCGGCCTCAACGCGCAGGCCGGTCACCTGCTCAATTCCCAGCGTGACGCAGGGATCAATCTGACCGCGAAAAGCTACATAGAGAAGCACACCGCCCGCGATTCTGAGCGGCAAGGCTCCAAAGGCCTCGGAGAAGATACGGGGAATCAGTCGCGCACTCAACACGGCCTCAAAGCCCTGATCCGGCAGAACCGGGCAACTCCACTGCTCGCCGAGTCCGCGTGCCACCTCTGACTCTCGCAGTTTGTTCTCTGCCACCAGCCACTCGCCGATTCTCAGATTGGTATATCCCATGCGCTGCGCCTTCAATCCGTCGCGCAGAACCGAGTGCTCAAGAACACCCTGCCGCATCAGAACCAGCCCCAGAGGAACACGGTGCGCGTAAGCCAAAGGTGCCAAGGGCCCGACATGACGAGTCTCGCGGGTAACGGCTGAGGCAATCAGCGCTCGCATGCAGCCCTCTGAGCAGGCCCACTTCCCCTCGAAGACAGGCAACTGACGATTGCGCCATATCTGGAGCCAGCCCGTAGTGCAGGCTGCATTGGCGCACTCGGAGAACCATCCCCGACGCACACCGGCATTTATATTCGTTTCGGTTTCCGTCATTGCAAACGGATTGATCTTGCTTAGAAAAGGCATCGAATTGTCTCCAGACGTTTTCTCGGCTCTGCCACTTCTGTCACCTTCAGCCCAAAGTTTCCATTCACCAAAACCACTTCTCCTCGAGCCACAATCCGGTCACCCACAATCAGGTCCACCGGGTCTGCAATCTGACGATCAAGCTCGACCACATCGCCGGGACCGAGGTTAAGTATCTCGCCCAGCGGCAACTCTCGCGTGCCGAATCGCAGGGATGCCTCCATCTCGACATCAAGGAGAAGATCAACCCCTTCGGCACGAAGAGGCAGATCAATCAAAGGCAGGTTCCTGCGGTCGCGACTGCGAATATCTCCATCCCCTGCTTCGGGTCTGGCAGCAACCGGCTTTTCTCTCTCGTGAGGCTCATCTTCTCTTCTGCGCGCAGCGGTGCCCGATTGCGGCGCGGCCTCCTGCGCTACAGCCGCGGACTCTTCCACCTTCTTTGGTCGCACCTTATCGAGCAGCAATACCAGCCAGCATCCGGTCTCGCTTTTTAGATTGAGTGCCAGCGAAACGCAGCCCTCCGGCATCGTGTTCTCGAAGCGAACGACATGGCTGACCGCACCCGTCTCCTGTTCGATAGCGCCGGTAGCAGCCTCCGCGCACTCGTGCAGCAGATCGCTCCATGCTGTCTTTTGATCCATGCCTTCACCAAGCAGCGGAACGTCAAAGACCGACTCCTCAATCTGCATCGTGAAGCTGCCTGCAAGATCGCCTTCAAGAATTGCGGTAAAGGCCGCCATCGCTCCCGATGCCGGTCTTGGCAGCGTATCAAGAAGCTTCGGAGCACCAGCAAGCGCCTGTTCAAAGAACTGGCTCGCAACCTGTTGCCATTTACTGAGAAAGTTTGGTTTTGTTATAACAGCGCTCATCGTGCGCCTCCGGCAGTTGCGGCCTGCTGTTGAGCGTGTGCTGAAGCAGCCTTCCCGTTCGATGAAGCCGCAGAATTCGGACCTGAATTCACGTCAGGATGTGAACCCGGCATCACGCCCTGAGCCGCCGCCATCGTCACCAGGTGTGCCGCACGACGCTCCCCGGCCCTGACCGCCCATGCCTTTGCCAGCGGCACTCCGCCCACCCGCAATTCAGCCGCCTGATTCGATGCAACGCGCAAGGAGAGAACGCTGCCCGGCACCAGCTCCGAAAGCTCGCGCGCAGAGATTCTGACCGCAGGCAACTGCAGGGAGCTGCCGAGGTGAACCCGGCGCAATTGTTCCTCCATGCGCTGACGCGTCTCGACCGGGTGACGCCTGCGTCGGCCCCAGTCGCCGACCAGCCGACGCAGAATTGTATTGGAAACCACAGCAGGAAAGGCCAGATTCAATAACCCCGCCGTACCGGACATGCGTATCTCAAAGCTCAGGCAAAGCGTCTTTTCCGTTACCGGCATCAGGCGTGCAATCTGCGTCTGCATCTGGCGACGCTCGAATACAAAACTCAACCCAACAGGCTGCCAGGCCGAACTAAGCTCCCGGCAGACCACTTCGGTGACGCTCGACAGAATAGCCTCTTCAATATCCGTCATCTCGCGCACTGTACCCGGCTTGCCCTCGCCGCCGAGCAAAAGGTCAATCATCGGAGGCATCAGGGAGAGGTCCAGTTGCAGGACCGAGAGCGCGCCAAGCGGCTCCAGGCGCACCGAACTCACGTAACAAAGATCGGGAATCCGCAGCAGAAATTCATTGAAGGACATCTGCTCTGCCGAAACCAGATTCACCTGAAAGCGCGTCCTGAGCCACGCTCCAAGGTTGTGCGTCAGGTTGCGCGCAAACAGGTCATTCAGCAGGCTGATGGCACGCATCTGTTCATTGTTAATCTGGCCGGCATTCGAAAAGCTGTAGGCGGTAACCCGCGAACGCGTAACCTGCTCCGGCTCGCGACTCTCCGAGCGCACGGCAGAAAAAAGCGCATCTATCTCATCCTGCCGAAGCATCTTCTCCATCATTGGTGTTTCTCCGCTCTTTTCCGCAAATTAATTCCTTAACGACTTCTTAACTGCGCGCAGTTTTGGTGCCCTTCAACACAGGTGGAACCACGGTATCCCTGCGCGCCGGGTTCTCGTGCCCTCTTCCGGCGCGGCCATTCGACAGGTCGCGCAATCGTGCGCGCAGATGCAGCACCGCCGAAGCATGAATCTGCGAGACTCTTGACTCAACCACGCCAAGCGCCAGGCCGATCTCCTTCATCGTGAGTTCTTCAAAGTAGTAGAGCGTCATCACCAGGCGCTCGCGCTCGGGCAGAGCCTCCACCGCCTCGGCCAGGCGTCCTTCAAGCTCACTGCGCAGGCAGAGAAAGAGCGGATCCTCCTCCGGGTTGCCGGGAACATAAGCCAGTTCCTCTTCGCCTGAGTCCTCTGTATGCTCGACGTGAAGCGTGCCAATCTCCAGCCCCTTCAGTTCGCCGAGCAGTTGCTGATACTCCTCCAACCCCATCCCCATGCCGGTGGCAACCTCATTCTCTGTAGGCTGTCGGCCCACGCGCTGGGTGAGCGTGCGAATCATCTCTTCGACCGCACGGCCCTTGCGGCGTAGCTCTCTTGGCGACCAGTCCAGAGTGCGCAGGCTGTCGAGGATCGCACCGCGAATCCGGAACTGTGCGTAGCTGCGGAACTGTACCTTCTTCTCCGGATCAAACTTGGTGAGCGCATCCATCAGGCCCACCACCCCTGCCGAAACCATATCTTCGAGTTCGACATGCTGCGGCAGGCGCTCATGAATCCGCCGCGCCAGAAAGCGCACCACCGGAAGATGCTCGATGAGCAGTTGCTCCTGTTCTGCGGTCAGGGATGTCTCTCCGCCGGTCGCCTCTCCATACACGGCTCCGGATGTGCCCCTTGCTGCGGCCATTGCTGCGACCTCCCTGCCTTTCCCGCGAGCAGTATCCTCTGCCGAAGGCTCTGCCATCAGTACCGGCAGCACGCTCTGGCCGGATGGTTTGCCTGTTCCTCGAAGTTCGTTCTCTTCCCTCATGCCTGACTCCATCCCCAAACCTGTCCCCATGGCCTGCCGTCTCCCGGAAACTGCTAACAATCTCTAAAATTCCCACGTCACAAATCTGCCTATCGAACCATGCCCACAGTTCTCAGACGGACTCCCGCAGGAACCTCAGCCGGAGAGAGAACAGTAAGCCGCGGAAAGAGCGGCTCCAGCCAGCGACGCAGCGGATATCTGGCTGGATAAGGACAGAGAAGCACGGGGAGGGCCGAGGCAGCAGGGTTGCCGATTAGAGAACGCACAGAATCGCTCAGGCGCCTTGCCAGCGGCGCTCCGGGCTGTGCGCGGCTTACGCCTCCCGGAGCAAAATATCCGGTCAGTTCCTCTTCGAGTTCGGGCGAGAGCGTGACAACCGAAAGCATGCCATCGCTGTCGAGCAGCGGTTGCACAATCCTGCGGCTCAGAGCCTGTCGGGCCGACTCAACCAGTGTCGGAAGGGATTTATTTCCCGGAGCCGTTTCAATTAGCGCCTCCAGAATGGTTCCCAGATCGCGGATTACCACGCGCTCGCGCAACAACTCTTCGAGTACGCGATTGACCTCGCCGAGGGTCAGTAGTTTGGGCACCAGTTCTTCCACCAGTTTGGGATGGCTCTCGCTGAGCCCATCCAGCAGCCTTCTGGTTTCACTGCGGCTGAGCAACTCTCCTGCATTCTGGCGCAGCATCTCGCCAAGATGCGTTGCCATCACCGTCGCCACATCCGCCACAGAGTAGCCTCCGGCCAACGCCTGCTCCTCCATGCGTTGCGGAATCCAGACGGCAGGCACGCCGAAGGCCGGTTCCCGCGTCTGCTTGCCCTGCAAGGGGCGGCGGTTCGGATCACCGGAAACGGCCAGCATGGCATTCGCCTCGGTCTGCCAGCGACCCACTTCGAGACCGCGCAGGCTCAGCACATACTCGCGCGGCTTCAGGCGCAGGTTGTCCGAGATGTGTACGGGGGGCACCATAAATCCCAACTCTGCCGACAGATGCCTGCGCAGTCCGCGAACACGATTCAGAAGCTGGCCGCCCTGCTTTTCATCCACCAGCGGAATCAGTTGGAAGCCGATTTCAAGCGTCAGTTCCTCCAACTTCATTCCCTGCTGAAGCTGTTCGCGCTGTGTTTCCGCCGCCGTTTTCGGCTTAGCCGGAATTCCAGCCGCTTCGACAGCCGTCTCCGAGCCTGACTCCGGCAGCTTGCGCGCGGCCAGCGCCAGCACAATCGAGACGGCAAGAAATGCCGGCTTCGGCAAGCCCGGTACCAGGCACATAGCCGCTGTCACCACTGCCGAGAGCGCCAGGACGCGCTTGCGCCCGAGCAACTGCGAACCGATCTCGCCGCCGAGCGAGCCGGCGGAGTTGGCGCGGGTCAGCGTAATGCCACCCGCCACGGAGACCAGCAGCGAGGGAATCAATGTGACCAGTCCATCGCCGACGGTGAGAATCGTATAGGTCTTCAGAGCCTCTGCCAGCGCGATTCCCTGTTGTAGCGTTCCGATCAATAACCCGGCAATGATGTTGATAGCAGTAATGAGAATTGTTGCCATGGCATCGCGCTGATTAAAACGCGCGGCTCCGTCCATTGCGCCGTAAAACTCTGCTTCTCTGGCAATCGCCTGACGGCGACGGCGTGACTCGGCCTCATCAATCGCGCCTGCATTCAAATCTGCGTCAATGGCCATCTGTTTTCCCGGCAAGGCATCAAGGGTAAAACGCGCCGTCACCTCGGCAGTACGTACTGCGCCATGCGCGACCACTAAAAACTGAATCGCAACCAACGCCAGAAAAAGCACAAAACCAACCACATAATTTCCACCCACCACGAACTGACCGAAGGCCTCAATGACATGCCCGGCAGCGCCGGTTCCCTCGGAGCCGTGAAGCAGAATTCTCCGGCTCGAAGCAATATTGAGCGAGAGACGAAAGAGCGTCAGCAGCAGAAGCAGCGTTGGAAATACCGATAAATCCACGGCGCGGCGAATCTCCATCGCCGTAAGAAAGACAATCACCGATGCGGAAATCGAGAGCGCCAGGAGCAGATCCAGCACTGCTGCCGGCAGCGGCACCAGCATCACAAAAACCATGCTGATAGCCGCTGCGGGCAAAAGCATCGGGCGCATTGTTTTCACCATGCCGGAATTAGCCTTCGGATTCATGACAACTACGGCTGTACTCATGGCTCTCTCTCTCCCGGCCCATCGGTGCGATTTCTTCCGTGAACCCGCTGGGCTGCGGCCCCGGTTTTATCTGTTGTCGAAAGACTGTGATTCCTTGCATGAAGGGTCGGTCCGGTTGCAGCATCGGCAGATGCGGTTTCCGTCGCCTTATCCGGACGAAGCCCACTGGCCCAGTCCTTCCGGCCATTCCAGGTGGCCCACGCTCTGGCCTGCTCGGCGGCGCGCCTCTTGTCGCGCTGCTCCTGCTCCATGCGCATGCGATAGATCCAGGCCAGAATCGAAGCAACCGCCGCGTAAAGCTCTGCGGGAATCGTCTCGCCCGGCTCGACCAGCTTGTAGAGCGAACGCGCCAGCGGAGGGTTCTCGACCAGCGGCACTCCGGCCCATCCGGCCTCCTCGCGAATTGCAGCGGCCAGCAGATCGCGTCCCTTAGCAAGAACCCGTGGTGCATCCATCGTCTCGAAGTCGAAGTCGAGCGCAACGGCATAGTGCGTCGGATTGGTCACGACAACTGCGGCTCTGGCAACATCGCCGCGCAGCTTCCTGCGCCGCATCTGGCGTTGCAGACTCCGAATCCGTCCCTTGATCTGCGGGCTGCCATCGGAGTCCTTCGATTCATCCTTCAAATCCTGACGGCTCATCTTCAGCCGCTCCTCCCAGCGCCAGCGTTCGACGGCATAGTCAAGACCGGCCCATACAACGAGGCTCGCCGCCGCCCATAGAAGCAGCGACTCTAAATCGGCAGCCATTTGCGGAATTCGCATTTTAGAAAAGGGTGGAATCTTCGCCTCATCCAACATGCGATGCCAGGCGACGCCCAGCAGAACCGCTGCCGGAACCAGAGATTTAAGCAATCGCATCAGGGCCTGCGTCGAAAAGATATGTTTGATATTGGTTGCCGGATTCAACTTGCTGAACTTCGGCTGAATTGCTTCAAAGCGCAGATTCACGCCGCCGGTCTGCGCCATCGCCGCAGCAAGAGCCATTCCGGATGCGGCCACCATCGCCCAGAGCACCGGCGCGGCCAGGGTCAGCATCCGCGCGCGCAGGCTCAGCAACGTTCCGGCAACTGCGGCAGGCTCCCAGTTGGAAGTTGCGCCAAGGGAAAGAATTGAGCGGTAAGCGGAACTCCACTGCCCCGGCCACGCGGACAGCAGGGTTGACAGTGCCGTAACTCCTGCAAGCATCGCAACCGCCGAGGTCAATTCGCGACTCTGCGCAATGTCGCCGTCTTCGCGGGCCTTCTCGCGGCGTCTCGGGGTTGCGGCATGGCTCTTTTCTCCGGGCATCGCTTATCTGCCTCCAACCGTGGGAGCCATCTGCGCCACCAGCCCCCCGGCTGCATCGAGCAGAGCGGAAAATCTGGCTTCAATAAATCTCGGCCACAGTGCAAGCGAGCCAATCAGCGTCGCCATTCCAACCATCGTCTTCAACGGAACCGTAAAGGACATGACCGGCAACTGAGGCGAGAGCTTGCCCATCAGCGCAATGGCAAACTCCACCAGCAGCGTTGCGGCCAGAATCGGCGTCACCAGTTCCACTCCAGCCAGAAAGATACCTCCGGCCATCGCCACCAGCGCCGCGCCGGTCCGCGCGCCGAGTATCGCCATCCCCGGCGGAACCGCGTTATAGGTGCGCAGAAAGGCTGCAATCATCACGCGATCAAGCCCTGCCGCAATCAGCGTCAACGTTCCGAGCAGGCCAAAGAGCTGGCCCATCACAGGAGTCTCAATCCGCGAGTTTGGGTCGAGAACATTCACCAGAGAAAAGCTGAATTGCAGTCCGGCAATCTGTCCGGCAAAGGTCAGCATTTCGGAGAGCAGCGCGAGGGTAAGGCCAAAGACCACGCCCACGGCCAGTTCGCCCAAAATCGCTGTAGGCTCCAGCGCGATACCCGCCGAGTGAGCCATCGCAAACGGCGTTACAAGCCATGCCAGCAGCATTGCAAAGACCGCCTTGATCCGTACCGGAATTGCAGAGGAGCCCACAACCGGCGCAAAGACGAAGAGTCCGCTCACTCGCACAAAAGAGAGAACCGCAGCGCTAAGGAGCGCCGCCGCCGAGCCGACGGGATTTGTAACAGAATGAGTTGCAATTGCAGCAAGAAGCATCCCGGCCACTCTCCTAACCCAGATAGCGGTGCAGGTCCGTCAGCAGGGCGGTCGTATAACTGACCAGATGGCGGAAGAACCATGGGACGCCAAGGACAATCACCACCGCCGAGAGAGCCAGACGCGGCACCGTCGAGAGGGTCTGATCCTGAAGCGAGGTCAGGGTCTGGGCAAGGCTCAAAAGAAAGCTCACCGACATGGCAACCAGCAGAACCGGAGCGGCCAGCAGCATCGCCTCCATCAGCAATCTCCGCATCAACTCTGCTGCCAGATCTGTTGTCATCTCACCTCCCGATCCCATCCATTGCTTAAAAGCTCTTGAGCAGGGCTCCGGCCAGAAGGTTCCATCCATCGGCCATCACGAAGAGCAGAATCTTGAGCGGTGTCGAAACCACGACCGGCGGCAACTGAAACATTCCGATGGAAGTTGTAATCGAGGCCGTCACCATGTCAATCAGCAGAAACGGCAGAAAGAGCACCGCTCCAATTGCAAAGCCCGCCTTGAGCTCCGAGAGCATATAAGCAGGAGCCAGAACCTTCAGCGGCAAATCCGCTGCGCTTCTGGGCCTGGGCAATCCCGCAGCATTCACAAAGAGCGCCTCATCCTTCTCGCGTGCATAATGCGCCAGATAGTGCGCCACCGGAGGCTTGGCATGATCGAGTGCCTCCCATCCCGTCATCTGCCCGGCGCGATAGGGAGCAATCGCCTGCTGCTCAATCTGCACCACAACCGGCTGCACCAGAAACCATGTCATCACCAGTCCGAGTCCCATCAGAGTCTGATTCGAGGGAGCCGTCTGTGTTCCAAGCGCCTGCCGCAAAAAGTGAAAGACAACGAGCAGGCGCACCAACGGCGAAATGGAAAGCAACAGCGCCGGAGCAATGGTCAACAATCCCAGCACCAGCACCACCGTCCATTGACTGGCGCCGGCATCGTTCATTCTGCCATCCAGCAGCGGCAGCGAAAGCGGGGTGGCCGCAGCCAGCGCAATGAGCGTCATCGCCAACTCTCCACTCGCTGTGGGCCAGGCTTCAATGCTTCAGCCTGCATTGTGGAAGACGCGGAGAGAGCCGTCACCGTAGCTGCCGCGCCCTGCTGCAGACTCAGCAGGAGTCGCTCGCCGGCAACCTCGACCAGCACCAGCGTTGTACTGCGCCCGACCGCAAGCTGCTCCACCACCCGCATCTGCCGAGCCCTGCCCATCCCCTTGATGGAGAGTCCAAAGCGAAGCATCCTGCGGGTCAGGAACTCTTTTCCGCGTTGTGCCGCAAGCTTGAAAAAGCTGTACGATTCGGAGTCTGTATTTCTCTCGCATGAGGTTTCGCAGGCAGAAACCGACTGACCATCCTGACGCCGAAGACAAAGCATCTCACGTTCCTCAGCGGAAGCAATCGTCTCCAGCAGGCTGAAGCGTGCAGGTGCCTGCCTGCTGCCCATCGGCGAGTTTGAGAGTGCGTGGCGCATCAGACCATCCTCGTTACGCGCACGGCAATGCGCTGGTCCACTACCTCAAATTCCGTCCACACCAGTTGCACCCTGCCGGCAGAGAGCGGCATATCCTCGCCGCTTGCCCACTCCGTTTCAATCACCTGGCCCGGCTCAAGCGTAATCAGATCACGCACGCGAAATCCCGGGAACGGAACCGCCACATCCAGCGAGATTGGCAGGCACGCAAACTCCGGACGCGCCATCTGCGATTGCGGCAGGCTGCCCTCCGGAGCACTCTGCATCAAGGCCATATTCGCCTGCTCGGCTAAAAGGTCAGCCGTAACCGGCGTCTCCCGTCCACCGGCTTCGAGTTGTGGTTGAGTTGCCATTGGTAAGCAGAGGAGTAGCACTCACAGGTCCGAGAAGGATGGAAGTTCCTTAAAAAATTCTTAGAATGAGTCACAACCGTACAGCTCTCACAAAAAAAGAGCGACTGCCGATTAGCAATCGCCCTAAAAAGATTACAAACAAATTCCACCGGCAAAAAACTCAATGAATCATATTGATGGTGTCCTGACTGACCTGATCGAAGGTGGTAATTGCCTTCGAGTTCGCCTCGTAGGCCTGCTGCGCCACAATCAGATCAGAGAACTCGGTGGAGACATTCACATTCGATTGCTCCAGCGAACCGGACTCAAGCGTTCCTCTGCCACCGGCTCCGGCAACCCCCACCGAGGCTGTTCCGCTGGCCAGCGTCGTCACATAATTGTTGCCGCCAACACGGGAGAGCCCCTGCTGATTCGCTACCGTGGCCAGCGCAACCTGACCCACCAGAGTGCTTTGACCGTTATTGAAAGAGACGGAGATGGAGCCATCGGAGTTCACCATAAAACTCTGATACTCTCCGCTGGCATAACCATTCTGATCGGAGGTAGCCATGGTTGAGGCAGAAGCAACCTGCGTCACCGTGCTCGCGCCGCCCGCAGTGGGATAGAGATTCCAGTTCAGGCTCAGGTTCGCGGCTCCATCGCTCAATCCGGAGAAGTTGATGCCCGTGACATTTGCGGCCGGCGTCAGCAGATTTCCGTTGGCGTCAAAGGTCAATGTGCCGGTGTTCCCGGTCGAGGATGTTGCCGCAGCCGTACCATTCGCATTTGTCAGCGTTATGCCATAGCTCCAGGTATTGGTGGCCGTCTTGGTATAGGTCACCGTCGCCGTATAGCTGGTGCCCTGCGAGTCATAGACCGTGATCTGGTCAGGAACCACCGTGCCCACCGCAGCAGCCGAGTCAAGATTGGCCGTCATCGAGATTGAAGTGGTAGGGTTCGGCTGCTCCACTGCTCCCACTGGGATCACAATCGGAGACAGCGGCGCATTTGTGTCCACCACGCCGTTTGTCGCCGGATAGCCCATCACGCTGCCCCCGCTCGATGTGGTCAGGCCACCCTCGGTTGTAAGCGAAAATCCGCCATCTCGGGTATATTCCGTCGCTCCGTTATTCTGCACGATGAAATATCCATCCCCATCAATGGCTACGTCGGTGGAGGTTCCAGTCGAGTTGATTGAGCCCTGGGTGTAATCGGTCGCAATAGACGAGACCTGTGTCCCGGCACCCGTCTGAATCGGGTCTCCTGAGCCGGTATCGCCAATCTGCTGGTAAAAAAGGTCGCTAAAGCTGACGTTCTGCGCCTTGTAGCTGGTTGTGCTCATGTTGGAGAGGTTGTTCGCAATTGTATTGAGTGCGGTTGTATCAGCCTCTAGGCCGGTCAGGGGAATTGAAAAGGATGCCATCGCTTTTACTCCTTGGTGTTGTGCGAAAGTGTTGTGCGAAGATTCACGCTCCGCACATGAAATGGGAAGATGAAATTCAAGAGCCTCGCGGATTGCCTTCCGCCAGGCTCACAGAGCCGCTGTAGCAGGGCGTGTCGCAGTTGGTCGCCGGAGTGCCGTAGACAGCCGGGATGCCCGGTCCGGAGTCATTGCCGAGAGATTTCCACCCGGACTCACGCGGGTTGCATTGGCTGCCTGAGTTGCGGAAGGCACGCCGGAAAGAGTGGTTGCCTGCCCTGCCGACTGCGCCGAGGCGCGGGCAGCAGCGTTTTGAGCAGCAACTCCGACTGCGCTGCCGGAGCTTGTCGTGGAACTGGCAGGGGTTGTGTTCTGGTTGATTGATATCAACTGTTCCAGGCTGTTCACCTGTACCAACTGATTCACGTATTCGTTGGGATCGGTGTCCGAGGTCGGGTCCTGATTCTTAAGCTCGGAGACCAGCAGCGTCAAAAAATCATTGGCCGTAATAGTTGTATCTGCCGTGCTGCTGCCGGACGATGTGCTGCCCGAAGTGCTGCTGCTGGCGGCTGCGCTCGTCGTCCCGCCTGCCGCCTTGCTCTGGAGCTTTGCATTTTGCTGGCTCTTTGCCATCTCCATTGCCTGTGAAAACACGCTGCTGTTCTTCAAATCTGTCTGCATCGTTCAACCTCCTGCCTGTTTCTAAAGAGTTGCAATCCTGTTGCCGATAATCTCTTAAATCCCTCAACAAGTTCTCATGAATTTGTTCCATTTCCGGTTACAAATCTAAGAGAGATGCCAGACTCAGACCAGAACGGATACGCGTCCGCCCCAGCTCGCAGAGGGTGTTGCATCGGTATCGCTCCAGCCGGCTCCGGACACAGTAGCAGGAGTTTGCCGCTGCACCTCGAATCCATCGGATCCATCCGAAACTGGCCTGTCGGCACTCTTCTGACCACCTGCCGAACCGGAGCCGCCTGTATCCACTGCCACGGTCAGCGACTGAATGCCTTGTCCCTCAGCGCTCATCTGCCGGGCAACCGAATCCAGTCCGATGCTCAGTTGCTGTCCAGCCGTTGCCGTCTCTGCAATGACCGAGGCATGCACGGAGCCTCCGCTTGCTCCGGCGCGAACCTCCACCCATCCATGCTGCGGGTCAACAAAACCAACCCCCAGTTCACTGGCACTCAATCGCAGCCCCCGCAGGGGGGAAGAAGCGGTGTTCTCGCTTCCACCCTCAAGCGCCGCAAACAGTTCTCCCGCATTGGCGGAACCTTTGGCATTTGCAGACTCTGTTGTTGTTCTCAGGCCGCTCTCCGACTGCACAGCGCCCGCAACGCTCATCGTGCCCGTTGATGCTGTTGTTGCTTTGCTGCCGCACGGCAATTCCTGAACGCTTCTGGCCGTCGCTGCGCCGACAACCCGCGCAACGCGATGCAGATTCAGTTCTGATCCCTCCATGCCGGGCAGGTTCTTCAGCAAAGGCGTCGTACTGCCCATCGCTTCGGCCACCGTTGCGCCAGGATCAGCGTTGGGTGTCGCAGCCTCAACCCCGTTGCCTGCGTCGGATTTCTCTGAACTTCCGCTGAGAGCTTCCTTCATGGCAGACGCATCCTGAATTGTTGCCGCCCCCCGTGCCGCTATCGCAGCCACTCCGCTCGCCATCATCCTCATCGCTGGAGCAACATCCGTTGCAGCGGGATCGGAGACTCCCTCGCCGGAGCAAGACTGCACCAACCCTCCCTGCACCTCAGGGAAAGCCACCACGCTGGCAGAGGTTGTCCACAACCCGCCCGGTAGCTCAACTCCTGTTTGAGCAGCAACCGGCAATGGCTTTGCTGCGCTCCCAGCGCTGCCCTCCACCTTTTGCGACGAGTTCCTCTCCATCCCTGCCAGCGGTGCAACATTCTGTGCTGCAATCGTTGTTTGTGCTGAAGAAAAATCGCCATAAGCATCTGCTGCGGCGGAAGCTTGCGGGGCTGTCTCGGATTTCCGCTTCCCGGAGGTATCTGTCGGCGCTACATCGAGGGATGCGCTTCGACGGGATTGATCCTCTCTTTGAACCGGCTTTGTAACGGGTACCGATTCTGTCGCGTTCTTCCTCTGCTCTGGAGTCAGGGAAGCCATTGTTCGCCAGTCTTCCTCCCTTGCAGAATTCCTTCCGTACTGTAGCGAAGCATTCGTGACGTTATTGTCCTCAGCCTCGTTCGCGGTAGCTGCTGAAGATTTCGAATCCACGCTCTCCGCACTGGTTGAGCCGGAGCCATTCGCCTGTTCCATCGCATCGGCAAAGCTGCCGGTGGAGGCCTTGCCAGAGCTTTGCGCCGCCGGAGAGGAGACCGACGGAGTGGCTGAGCTCTGAATCGAGCCGGATAGCTCCGGAATATCCGTAAGTAGCGTGCCCATGTTCATACGGAGGGAGGATGAGCACGAAAAGGGCCAAAGTTAGGTGGAGCAGCTTCCTGAATTCTCATTGAAGATTTCTTTCCGCAAATGAGAATCACAGAGAAATTTCTCTCACGAATTCCTCATCTTCAGGATTTCTTTGGTTTTTCTCACTCTTCGGAGTTGGAATCAACAATGTCCGGCTCAATTGGCAGACGATCCGGCCTGGATTTTCCGCCGACAATCTGGAACCATTCATCGAGCGATTGCTGTTCGCGCCGATCACGCTCGTAGCGCTCTCTTTGGCGACTTTCCTCAACCAGCGTTTCGACTGCCATGCGCGCAGAGCGTTTTGTCAACATGCGCTCGCGCTCTTCAAGCATCCGGAGTCGCGCCGATTCAATCTCCTCGCGCAGTTGCTCCGCCAGAGAGCGCGACCAGTGCTTCTCCGTCTCCCCGGCCTGCCAAAGCGCAGACTCGCCCGCCGTCAGCGCCTGTATTCCTTCCGTCGCAAGATTCTTTCGCCAGAGAGCAATCTCGCCTGCACGCTGCTGCAACCGGCGCACTGTCAGATTGCAGGCGGCAAGCGCCTGCATAGCCAGATCTTCTTCAAGGTGGCGCAGCCGCAACAAGCGTTCAAGAGAGGTTTTGGGAGCGCCAGGCATGGGATATCCTTCTTTCGTTCCCTGACTCAAATATTTTTATCCAATTGCTGTCGTTAGCTCAGACAAAGCGCGCAGGGAATCCTGAAAGCCAACCCGCTCTCCGGCATCCTGCATCACGAGGGAGCGAATTGTATCCCGCGCAGCAAGGGCGCGATCAAGGTCCTCATCCGTTCCCGGCTTGTATGCACCGATGCGAACCAGATCCTCAGAGCGCGCCAGCACTGCCATCATCCTGCGAACCAGCGCTGCCTGCTCGCGATGGCTGCGCGTGACAACAGCCGGCATCAGGCGGCTGACGGAATCAAGAACGGCAACCGGCGGATAGCAGCCCTCTGCCGCGAGTGTCCGCGAGAGGACCACATGGCCGTCAAGCAGCGAACGCACGGCATCCACAAGCGGATCCTGCTGATCGTCCCCCTCCATCAACACGGTATAGAAGGCTGTAATCGAGCCGACAGGAAACTGTCCGGCACGCTCGACAAGTCGTGCCAGTCGCGAAAACACGGAGGGCGTATAGCCTTTGGCCGTCGGCGGCTCGCCTGCTGCGAGTCCAATTTCGCGCGCGGCCATCGCATAGCGCGTCAACGAATCCAGAACCAGCAGAACGTGAGCGCCCTCCGCTGCGTAACTCTCAGCCACAGCCGTTGCCGACAGGGCAGCGCGCATCCGCAACAGCGGCGACTGATCCGAGGTGGAAACAATCACAACCGAGCGGTTCCGGCCCTCATCGCCGAGCGACTCTTCCAGAAACTGGCCCACCTCGCGGCCACGCTCTCCGACCAATCCCACCACCGTTACATCTGCGGCGGTGTTGCGCGTCATCATGCCGATCAATGTGCTTTTGCCGACACCGGAGCCGCCGAAGATGCCTATTCTCTGCCCACGGCCCACCGTCAGCAGCGCGTCAAGAGCACGAACGCCTGTGCCGAGCGGCTGGCGAATTGCGGAGCGCTCCAGCGGCTGGCGTACCGGGCCATCCAAAGCAACGCTTCTGGTGACCGCCGGCAGCCGTTTGCCATCGAGCGGTTCGCCTAGCGCATTCAGTACGCGGCCCTTGAGCGCCGGCCCGACCTCGAAGCATGGCATGGCGCCGAGCGCTGTCACGCGGTCGCCGTAACGAATGCCCTCGGCACTGCCCAGCGGCATGGATAACACATGTGAACCGCGAAAGCCGATCACCTCGGCGCGATGCGTCTCTCCCTGCTGATCGTGAATCTCGCAGCACTCGCCCACGGAGGCAAGCGGTCCGGCAGACTCGATAATTTGCCCGACTGATTCCAGAACCTGTCCGCGCCAGCGCCAGGTCTGTCGTCCTTCGAGACGCGAAAAGTAGCGAGCCAGAGGACCACTATGCGTCACAGCATTCGCCTCGTTGCGTCGCTGCGCTTTCAACAGGCTGGGGTCTCCGGCGCGAGGCCGACCGTACCTCATCCTGTCTTTCTGATTCCCTCTGACGGCTTCTGCGCTTCTCTTCCATACGCTCGGCGCGAGTCGCCGCATTGGTTGAATTCATCTCGGCCTGCTCAAAGAATCCGCGTTCTACCGCTTCGAGTTGCGAATCAAGACCAAGATCAATCGTCCCCATGGAACTCTCCAGCAGGCACTCGCCGGCAAGCATTTCGGCATCAGCTACCAGTGCCGGACGATGCACCAGATTCGGGGTCAGGCGAATCATCTCCTGCCAGAGCGCCTCTTCGCGCGCAGGAACTCTCAGCCTTACCTCTGCTGTCTCGCTCAACTGTCCCAACGCTATGCGAACCGCCCCGGAGAGCAGTAACGGATCGGCCTCGGCCTCCCGTCGCAACACGCGCGCAGCAATCGCAAGCGCGAGACGCACCACCTCCTGCTCCATGCAATGCAGATAGCTCTCCTCGCAGGCGTGAAAATTTTGTATCGCCTGATCCAGTTGCCGCGCCATCTCATCGAGTACACGCTGACGTGCCTTCGCGCTCTCCGCGAGTCCTGCCGCAAGCCCCTGCTCATAAGCCTCGCGCTCAGAGGCAACCGGCCTGCCATCGGCCATTGTGCCGCGCAGTCGAGCCACCTCGGCCTCGAGATCGCAAATCCTCTTTTCACTCTCACTCCCAAAAGCAGCAGGCAGCGGAGTACCGGAGTGAGAGAGCACAGCCGTTGGCGGCGCAGCAGGAAACTCCATTGGGCAGACACGCACCCGGGCATCCTTACCCTCCGCCCCAAACTGATGAGAACCCATATTCATTGCCGCCCCCCTGCCCTGCGCCGTTCGAGAAAAAACTAAACCATCAGATCATCGCCTGATTCGAGCTTGAGAATAATCTTGCCATCTGCCTCCAGTTTCCTCGCCAGTGTCAGCATCTCCTGCTGCGCATGGGACACGTCGCGGCTGCGCACGGGACCAAGAACCTCCATATCCTCTTTGAGCATTTCGACCGCGCGCGAACTCATCGCCTTGAAGATATGTGCCCGCAGATCCTCTTTTGCGCCGCGCAGAGCCAGAGCCAGTTGCTTCTTGTCAACGCCGGTCACAATCTCGCGCACACTGGCCGAAGGCACCGTGATGAGGTCTTCAAAGGTAAACATCAGGTTGCGGATGCCGAGCGCAATCTCCGGCTGATCCTCTTCCACGCTTTCCAGAATCTTTTTTGCCGCCTCGGCCTGCATCCGGTTCAGCAGGTCAGCCACGGCCTTGAAGCCTGAGTAGGCCTTGCGAGCCGAGTCGCCAACCTTTTCCAGACGCCGGTGCAGAATCATAGCCACCTTCTGCGCAACCTCCGGAGAAAACTGTCGCATCTCAGCCAGACGGCGAACCGCAGCCACCTTCTGCTCTTCGCTCAGGCTCTCCAGAACCTGCGAGGCGCGTTTCGGGTCAAGATGGGCCAGCACCAGCGCAACCGTCTGCGGATGCTCGCCTTCAAGAAACTTTCCCAACTGCTGCGGATCGGTCTTTTGCAGCATGGCCAGATTGCCGTAGTTGGCCTCCTGCGTGCGCCTGACCAGCATCAGCATGTCCTCGGCGCGCTGCTTGCCAAAGCTCTCCACCAGTAGCTTGGAAGCAAAATCTATGCCGCCATGCATCATGTACTGCTGGGTTTCGAGCATGCCGTAGAACTCTTCGAGCACCTCCAGACCAAGCGCCGGCGGCACTCCGCGCAGGTCGGCAATCTCCTCCGTCATCCGCTGGACATCCGCCTCCGGCAGCGTCTGAAGTATTTTTTTTGCAATCTCCTCGCCGACAGAGACCAACAGGATCGCAGCCTTGCGCATTCCGGGTAATTGCACCGGTCTCCGCTTCACGGGCTCCTGCTCCAGTTCTTCTGTCTCCAGCATCATCAGTTCGTTCCTCTTCCTTCACGAAAAAAAATATGCATTACTCGCTGTGAATCCAGCTTTGCAACAAACGGGAGCTCTGTGTCGGTTCGCGCTTCATCTCCTCAAAGACCTTTTCGAAGACCGCCTGAGCATGTTGCCGCTTGACCTCGCCGACCTGGTCTGTCGGTTCAGGAGCCGGAACATACAGCGCCGCCTGCCGCTGCACCTGATTCGCAGGAAGCCGGGCCGCTCGTCCCATTGCCGGACGCACCACCAGCATCAGCACCAGCAGGATGCCCAGCAGTTGCGCCCCATAGCGAATCGGCGTCTCGGCCTTACGAAGTTCAAAGAGGCTCCTATCAAGGAACGGCTGAGCCACCTGCTGACGATTGCTCTCGAAGCCGATGTTTGCGACGGAGACCACATCGCCGCGTGTCTGGTCGTATCCCAGAGCGGCCTGAGCCAGTTGCTGAATTCGCTGCAACTCCTCGGCGGAACGCGGTTTCCATTGGGAGGGTTTTCCCGCTTCCGAACTTTCTTCGCGGTCGTTGATTACCAGCGCAGCCGTGATGCGGTGCAGCCTGCCGCCGGGGTCACTGGTGTGGCGCGTGGTCTTGGAGACCCCGTAGGTTCCGCTCTCCTCCTTGACCGATTGCGGCGAGGAGGCCGAGGCGGGATAGACGGGAACCTGTTGGCCGGAGTTCGGCGCATTTGAAGCAGTGCCCGGTACACCTGCCGCTAGAGACTGTGTCCCCATATTTTGCTCGCTTCGCTGCATAGACAGAGGAGCAGACTCATCGGGATCGTACTTCTCCTCAACCTGATCGGAGGCTGAGTGGTCATACTCTACATTCACCGAAGCGCGCACATTTCCAACACCGACAACCGGCTCCAGCGTCTCGATCAGCCGGGCGGAAAGTGCCTGTGCGTGCTCCTCTTCCGCAGCCTCGCCGGTACGCGTTCCCAGCGGCCCATGACCATCTGCATCCACAAGCACAACATTCTCCGGCGAGAGACGGTCCACGGCAGCAGAGACAAGATTGCGGATGGAATCAGCCTCTGCAGCTGAGATCGAGGGATGACGCAGTTTCAGCACCACCGACGCCTTAGCCTCATGGGGGGAAGCCGCAAAGAGCGATTCCGTGGGAAGCACCAGATGCACCCGTGCAGAACTGATATCGGTAAGCGTGCCGACTGTGTGTTCGAGTTCGCCTTCGAGTGCGCGCTGATAGTTCACTCGCTCATCAAACTCCGAACCCACCCAGTTCGGCTTGTCGAAGAGTTCAAAGCCCATCCTGCCGGAGTGCGGTCCGCCCCGGGCAGTTGTCGCCAGTCGCGCCTTGTCGAGGTTTGCTGCCGGAACAAGCAGCGTCGTGCCATCCGCCGACACATCAAAGGGAATCTGCGCAGCCGTCAGATCTGCCGACATGGCCCGTGCATCGCCGGGGTCCATCCCGGCATAGAGAGTCCGCCAGTCGGTGCGGTTCAGCGACCAGAAGAGAACTCCCAACATACTCAGCGTCGTGGCAAGGGCAAAGAGTGCCCAGAACCTCTGCTGTGGTTGCAGGCTGAAGAACCAACTGCGCGCACGAAGTGCAATTCCGGCAGGCCCGTTCAGCGGAGAGCCGCCGGAAGAAGGTACAGTTGCCATCGAAGCTGTAGGTTGGTCAGCCATCTCTTCTCAGAAGTTCCTGTCAGAACTGCATGTTCATCATCTGCTGGTAGGCCGCTACCGCTTTGTTGCGGATTGCGAGCGTGGTTTCAAAGGCAAGATCGGCGCGCTCAGTGGCGATCATGGCGGTGTGAATGTCGGTGCCATCGCCGCTGAGCAATCCTTCAACTGTTTTGGCAGCACCCTGCTGCAGCTGCTCGACCTGATGGATTGCTCCGGAGAGAACGGAACCAAACTCCGGCACTGCATTTGTTCCACCGGCCGGCAGAGCAGCGGCACCGGCAGAGGCAATCTGCGGCTGTATCTGCGAAAGAGCTGCGACGGTACTCATGACTTCCCTTCCTTTGAAATCACTTCAAAATCTCAAGCGAGGACTGAACCATGCTCTTCTCGGACTCGACTGCGGAACTGTTCAGCCCATAGGCTCGGGTTGCTCCCATCAGGTCCACCATCTCGGTCAGCGGATTGATGTCGGGATACGCAACATAACCGTTGGCATCGGCATCCGGATGGCCGGGATCGTAGCGTTCGAGCGGCGGTGCCTTGTCCTCGACCACGCCGGCCACGCGCACCCCCTCCAATCCGCTCTCCGCCGCACTCGAACTGCCGCCAGCCATCTGCGAAAACTGCGAACGGAAGTTCTGCGCATTCGGATTCGAGTCTGCGGCAAAAACGACATGCTGTCTGCGATACGGCCCTCCGGTCGCGGTGCGTGTTGTTTCGGCATTTGCCATGTTTGCCGCCACCACCTCGGCCCGTACCCGCTCGGCCTGAAGAGCACTGCCGCTCAACTCCATCATCCCCAGCAAATTCATCGTCTCCTCCAGTCCGTTCGCAATCGCATTCTCGTAATCTCTTTAATTTCTTCTAATCTCTGAACGCCTTTTATTTCGCCCCATCATTGAGTGCCGCCCGCATCTGCGAAAACTCGCGTTTGAGCAGTTCCATGCCGGTCTTGAACTGGAGTTGGTCCTCGGCCATTCGCAAACCTTCGCGATCCATCGAAACGTTGTTGCCATCGGGACGCATCAGCAGCCCGCCCAGTTCGGTCACATTTGCTTCTCCGGCGGATGCGGGATCGGCCAGTTTCATGGCTCGGCGCATCTCGGCGCTAAACTCGAAGCCGCGAGCGTGATAGCCGGGCGTATCAATATTGGCCATATTCGAGGCCGTCAGCTTCATCTCGGCAGCCGAAAGATCCAGATACCGCTCCAACTCCATTCCCAGATGGGATTCCATGTGCATGGCTCTCGCTCCTTTCTGCCGGTAACAGGGACGGGCTCCGCTTGCCCCTCTGTCGAGAACGGAACTCAACTCCGACTCTCGACAGGTGGGCTTGAAACTTCAGCCTGTACTGGATTGCTGCAATTCAAGAGGCTCAAAACGGTTTTTCTAATAAAAAATCTCTCAGGCAACGGATTGGATATCGGCCTCCGCTCTTCCCTGCCCCAGCACGTCGAACTCAATCTCTTCGGCGCTGATGATGGGCGCGCTGCCGGCAAGTATCGAGGCGCGCTCCAGTACATGTTCCAGTTCGCGGACATTGCCGGGCCACAAATGTGCTGAGAGCTTCTCCATCGCCTCCGGAGCGATGCCTTTTGCAGGAGAGCGCCTGGCCATCTCGCCCATCAGATGCTCAACCAGCGCGGGGATATCCTCCGCATGCTCGATGAGTGAGGGAGTGCGAATGAGAAAGACAGCAAGGCGATAAAAGAGGTCGGCTCGGAAGCTGCCCTCGGCGGCCCGGCGAGCCAGCGGCTGATGGGTTGCGGCAAGCACGCGCACATTCACCCGAACCGGCTCATTCTCACCCACGCGCTGGAGTTCGCCACTCTCCACAAAGCGCAGCAGCTTGGCCTGTAGCCCCAGAGGAAGTTCGCCGATCTCATCCAGAAAGAGCGTTCCGCCATTGGCCGATTCGATTCTTCCGGTTCTGCCCTGAACCGCTCCGGTAAAGGCGCCGCGCGTGTGCCCAAAGAGTTCGGCCTCAAGTAATGCCTCAGGGATGGCCGCACAATTCAGGGCCACAAAGGGCTTGTCCGAGCGCGTACTCAACCGATGGATTGCTCTGGCCACCACCTCTTTGCCGGAGCCGGTTGGTCCTTCAATGAGAACCGGCGTCGGGCGCGGAGCCACCAGGCGAATTCTGCGGCTCACCTCAAGCATGACAGCACCACTGCCGATCAACTCGGGCAGACGAATGGATGCATCGTGATTCCGCACAACCGGCATGGAAGGAACGGCGCGCGCAGAAGCGACCGGCTTGGGACGGCTTGGGTCAATCTCCGCTGGCACACTCCGCACCTGCTCCTCTCGACACACACTCTCAGAGAACGTAGCCTCCTGCAGAATCACCTCCCGCAGCCCAACCTCCTCAACCTCCCCGACCTCCGATACGGCCTTTTCTGTTTGGGCAGGAGGTTTCACGGGATGAGAACCCGGTGAGACATGCTCAGATGAAACCGTTTGCGCTCTGCGAATCGGCGCAGAGGCCAGGTTGCTGGGTTGATTCCATGTTGCGCCGTCGGCATCCTGCCCGCGCTGCACCGCATAGAGCAGTTCATTCCGGCGTGGATGGCGGCTACCCTCCGGGGAGTGCTCTGCATCTACCGTCACCAGTTCAACACCGGGGTGGCGCTCGCGAAACTCGCGGATGAATTCAAGAACCTCAAGGTCCGGAAGCCAGGTATCCACAATCAAGGCTTCGACAACGCCCTCCTCCATCTGGGCAAAGGCCTCTGCTCCGCCCTCAGCCTCACGGACCTGCCAGCGAAGTCCTGTCAGAGCCTCCCGAACCCGCTGGCGAAAGCTGTGATCAGAGCTGGCTAGTACGGCTGTATGGGAATTTGAACGAGGGGTAAGCGGCGCAGACATAAGGCATTTCTCCTTGATATGCATTCAGATGAGAAGCATTTCTTCAAAATTGGTGGGGAAACTCAGGAGGCCAGAGCCGGAGCAGAGATTTCTTCTCTGCTGATATCCGCATCCTTCGTAACAACGAGGAGTTCCTGCTCCGGAACCGCCGGCATCGGGATACGGTAACCCTGACCGCGAATTGTCTCAATCAGGACTCCCGGGGGATGATCCTCCAGTTTTTTTCTCAGGTAGTTGATATAGACATCCACCACATTGGTCGTCTGTGCCGGCTCCATCTTCCAGACCTCTTCGAGCAATTCGACACGCGAAACACACTGGCCCCGGTTCAGCATCAGGTACTCGAGCAGGCTGAACTCCTTGTTGGTCAGCAGAATGGGCTTTTCCCCACGCGTCACGGTGCGATTGACGCGATCCAGTTCAAGATCCAGAACCCGGAGAACCAGCCGTGTATCCCGCTTGCGCCGCAGCAGCGCTCGGCAACGGGCGCGAAGCTCCTGCAGGCTGAAGGGCTTTATCATGCAATCATCGGCGCCCTGATCCAGACAGCGGACCTTGGTATCCACCTCGGAACGTGCCGTCAGAATCAGAACCGGCAGGTCTCCATGCTCGGCGCGCAAAGTTGCCAGCACCTCTTCGCCATCCTTGCGGGGAAGGTTGAGATCAAGAATCGCCAGATCAGGAGGCTCCTCGCGAAAGGCCGCAATGGCCGCCTCTCCATCCCCCTCCCAGCGCACCTTGTGTCCATCTGCCTCCAGCCCGCGCCTCAGGAAGAGTCCCAGTGCCCGATCATCCTCTGCGACTAGCAATCTCATATCTGTGCCTCACTTCTATCTCTGAACACTTCCGGCTCCGCATAATCTGTGAATTCGATCCTTGAATTCTGATTAGCTGCGTTTTAGGAAGCGCGCATAAGGAGAGCCTCACCCAGAGAAGGCAGCAGAACAAGAAAAAATACGTGGAGGGTTGAAGAGGAGTTCCAGATTAGGGATTTTTGAATTGGTGTTTCAAAACGGGCGCAGCCGGAGTTGCACTCTCTGTTGTGCAGGTCAAAGTTAAGCCGATTCGCTGAATAACCCATTCTCCATAGCACAAATTGGGTAGAGACCTCCGCAGAGTGCGTATTGTGATTCTCGACTCAAAAGCTATGATTTAAAGGTGTATACAGGCCTGTACTTTATCGGGGGGACAATGGATTACGGAACACTTTTCTTCTCGAATATAGCCTCCATGTCCGTCTTTGCGGTCTGCATCACGCTGCTTGCCTGGTATAACCGACAAGTTATTGGAATGAGATGGCTTGCAGGAGGAATGATAACCCTGCTGCTGAAACTGATGTTGCAAAGCCTGGACGGCATAACCTATCCGGTGCTGAGCGACATGGTAGCCAACGAGCTTTATCTTCTCTCCATCACCATGCAGATGATGGGTCTGCGCTGGTTTGTAATCCGCAGACCGATACGCAACCACTGGCCATTTGTTCTCCTTGGCGCAGCAATTGTCACCTATACCATCTTGTTTCTGTATCAGTATCCTTACAGCGGGAATTTGCTCAACCTGCCTTTTGTGGCGGTTTGCGTCTACTCCGCATGGATGCTTTTCAGGCATGGACACAAACCCTTCGTCACGGTTTCGCGTGTCTCGGCAGTTGTGCTTTTCCTTGAGTCTGTGGTGGCAGCCTATCGTGCTGCGTTGACCAACCTCCACTACATGCGGCCGTGGGAGACATTTCGGGCCGACTCCGATCCGCGCTGGCTCTACTCCCTTGCGGCCATGTTCTTGCTGCTTACGATCATGGTCATGTGCTACCTGTGGTTTCTGGTCACAGAGTTACAGAGTGAATTAACGGATATGGCACTCACTGACCCGCTGACGGGAGCAATGAATCGCAGGGCGCTGGAGGAGTCGGCACGGCGAGAAGCAGCCCGCAGCATGAGAGCCGGTCATCTCTTTTCGATGGTCATGCTGGACATTGACCACTTCAAATGCGTGAACGATACCAGAGGACATGCTGCCGGCGACCGAGCTCTGCAAGCTGTTGTGCGGGAAATCAAGAAGATGCTGCGCATCCATGATTTGATTGCCCGGACCGGCGGCGAAGAGTTCACCATCCTGCTGCCGGATACCGCAGGTACGGAGGCTCTCATCGTAGCCGAACGTGTACGCAGGAGCATCGAAGCTCTCGATGAACCCTTTGAAGGCGACATCCTTAAAATTACCGTCAGTCTCGGCGTCTCCCAGTTCGATATGACCAATGGCGGCTGGGAGGGCATGATGCGCCGTGCCGATCAGGCCATGTATGTGGCCAAGGAGCATGGCCGCAATCTGGTCAGTGCCGGGTGGAGTTGATTTTCCTGAAATATTTCGCTTGCAATTCGCTTTTTATTCGCTAAACTGTAGCCATGGCGATTACCAAGCGTCAAAAAGAGGTTCTCGATTTCCTCACGGGCTTTGTGGAGCGGAATGGCTACTCGCCGTCCTTCGAGGAGATTGCGCGTGGACTCAACCTGAAGTCTCTGGCCACAGTCCACAAACACGTCACCAACCTGCAAAAAAAAGGCATGTTAGACCGGGCGCACAATCGCAGTCGCTCGATTGACGTGCTGCCGCCCCGATTGCGTGGGCGCAGCGCAGAGAGCCTGCCTCTGCTGGGCCGCATCGCTGCCGGCCAGCCCGTCGAAGCAATGGAGAACGCCGAAAGCCTCTCGCTATCCGATATTGTCGGGAACCGCGATGTTTTTGCGCTGGAGGTTCGCGGCGATTCCATGCGGGAAGATCACATCGTCAATGGGGATTATGTACTGGTGGAGCGCTCTCGCACCGCACGCCAGGGCGAGATTATTGTGGCGCTGGTTCGCGGCTCGGAGACAACGCTGAAGCGCTTCTATCAGGAGGGCTCAACCATCCGCCTGCAGCCTGCAAATGCAGAAATGGACCCAATCTATGTGCCCGCCACCCAGGTTGCAATCCAGGGTCGGGTGCTGGGTGTACTGAGAAAATATTCGCAGAATTAATCAGCAACAACAATATGTAAAGTTTGTTGCACGCAAAAGGCCCGGAAAACCACTCCTTCAGTGGCGTTCCGGGCCTCTTTTTTGATGGGTGCTTTAAGCCAGTTGCTTGTCGAGGCTCTTTTCGATGACTTCCTTCGCAACATAACCCACAATCTGATCGGTGACCTTGCCGTTCTTGAAGAGAAGCAGGGCAGGTATGCCGCGAATCCCATAGCGCGAGGGTGTAGCACTATTCTGATCCACATTCATTTTGGCAACTTTGATCTTGCCCTCATACGCGGCTGCAACCTCATCCACGATGGGCGCAAGAGCCTTGCAGGGCCCGCACCAGGACGCCCAAAAATCCACCAGAACCGGCTGCTCCGACTTCAGAACATCCGCTTCAAAACTTGCATCGGTTACTTCAATAACAGCAAGACCAGCCATTCGAATCTCCTCATGTACTCGGTTTGAATCACTCTTAGTCTACTCAATCCCGGCTCTCTTTGGATGCGCAAGTTGGAAGATGGTCGCAAGAGTTGTGCAAAACTCCTCTGAACAGACGGTGGAAACTGGTCCGACCACCATTAAAAAGCGCCCGGTCTCCGAAGAGACACGAGCGCTAGAGCAGCCCTCCCCCAGAACTGCCCACATGGGAACGATAAGTGCTTGTAATCACCGTGTAAAGAAAACTTAGGTAACCACTTTTTGCCAAAATTATTTATAAAGTAGTATATAGCGATTTCAGACTAAAATCCTTGGCTAATTTCTCGTTAAATTGTTAATTGGAAACGGCTTACTTGGATGATGAAAAACTTGGGATCAGGCCGGAAACCGCACCTTCGCCCGTGAACTGCAACAAACGTAACTCGGCTTCTTCTCCACCGGCGAGAGCGTTTTCCACCGCCGACCTTACTTCCCTCTCGCAATTCTCGGATTCAAGAACCAGCAGAACGGATGGTCCGGCTCCGCTGAGGGCGACTCCCAGAATTCCGCTCGTACCGGCAAGTGGGAGCAGGCGAGGAAGAAGCGGGCAAAGCGCTGCGCGATAAGGCTGATGTATCTTGTCACGCATGGCGACACGGACAAGATCGGCCCGCCCAAGCCCAAAAGCGGGACCAAGCAGGGTTGCAGATTGCAGATTGGCGACCACATCGGCTCGCGAATAGCTCTGTGGAAGCAGAGCGCGGGCCTTGGAGGTGGCAAGGGGCTCGACCGGAATTGCGACGAGCGCTCTCCACTGCTTTGGCGGCGCAAACCGCGCTACGTGGACTTTACGGCCCTCCGTGGCTGCAACCACCACTCCGCCAAGCCAGCAGGCAGAGGCGTTGTCGGGATGTCCCTCGCGCGCGCAACCCTCTTCCAGAATTCGTTCGTCGCTCCAGCCCAGGTTTCCAAAGTGTACGGCCAGCGTAATTGCAGCAAACAGGCCCGCTGCAGAAGAACCGCAGCCCATTCCTAAAGGAATGTCATTGAACATACGAATGGCAATCGGTGGCGGCAGCACTCCCTCAGCTTCGAGGATGCTGCAATAGGTCTCGATTACCAGATTATTTTTCTGCGAAGCGCAGAGAGCGGCATCGCGGCCTGTAGCGGCAATCACCATCTCTGCCGCGGGCTCTGCCTCAACGGTGAGCCACATGTCGAAGGCGAGCGCAGCCGTATCAAAGCCCGGCCCAAGGTTGGCCGAGGTTGCAGGAAAGCGTCGGCGATAGGTCTTGAAGGCTGGCATATCGTCTCCTGTTTATCGTTCGCGGGCAGGCACGGGCGCAGCATGAGAGCCGTGGTCGAAGCTGGCTCCGGCAGCGGCTTCAAGCGTGCGCAGGATAGCGTCGGCGGTTGCATCCACAACCATGTTCGAGCGCTCAAGACCGGCGATCTCTGCCTCGCGGCCCGCCATCTCCGCTTTGGTCAGCAACTCGCCGCGATGGAAACCAATAGTGAAATCGGCATCCTTCAGCGTGTGCCCGGTCAGGAGCAGAACGACAAAATCGCTTCGCTTGACGCGGCCATCGCGAAGCAGCTTCTTAAGCCCTGCCAGCGTGACGGCAGAGGCCGGCTCGCAGCCGATTCCCTCGCGGCCAATCTCGGCCTTGGCAATGGCAATCTCTGCCTCGGAGACCTGTTCGCAGGAGCCGCCCGTCTCTTCGATGATGCGGACGGACTTCTTCCACGATGCCGGGTTGCCGATGCGAATGGCGGTGGCGCGGGTGTGAGCGGCAACCGGATCGAGCGAGCGGCCACCGTAATCCCGGTAGCTGCGATAGAGCGGATTCGCTCCCTCGGCCTGAATCACGCTGATGCGCGGCAGGCGGTTGATAAAGCCCAGACGCTTGAGTTCCAGAAAGCCCTTGCCCAGCGCCGAATTGTTCGCGAGATTTCCACCGGGAACAATCACGTGGTCTGGAACCTCCCAGTTCAACTCCTCGCAAATTTCGAATGCCGGGGTCTTCTGGCCCTCCAGACGGTAGGGATTCACGGAGTTGAGCAAATAGACCGGAGCGCGATGCACAACCTCGGCCAGCACATTCACGCAGCCGTCAAAATCGGTCTTGAGCTGGCAGGTAAGCGCGCCATAATCCATGGATTGTGAGAGCTTGCCCCATGCAATCTTTCCTTCGGGAATCAGCACCAGACTGCGCATTCCGGCTCTGGCAGCATAGGCGGCCATCGCGGCGGAGGTATTGCCGGTCGAGGCACAGGCAACCCATTCAAAGCCGCGCTCGTGGGCTACGCTCAGCGCGGAGGTCATGCCGGTGTCCTTGAAGGAGCCGGTCGGGTTCATTCCCTGATGCTTGGCATAGAGCCGCTCGACGCCTGTGCTCTCTGCGCAACGCGGCAGCGAGTAGAGCGGTGTGTTGCCCTCTTTCAGAGTGACGGCGTTCTCTTCGCGGTCGAGGATGGGCAGCAGATCGCGGAAGCGCCATACGCCGCTTTTGTCCAGGCCAAGGTTTGAGGTCCGGCGAGCCGTCCATATCTGCTTGAGCGATGCCGCATCCGGGAGTTGCTGATCCCATTGCGGATAGCGAATCTCAAAGAGATCGCCGCAAGCAAGACAGCGAAAATTCGCAGGAGCCTGGCTGCCATCAAGAACGGCGCCACAGCCGGTACAGTAAAGTTGGTGTGATTTTGGGGTCATTGCGCTCTTATTAAATTAACAGCTTTGGGGATTTAACAGTACCGGCTCCACTTCCAGACCAATCCCGAAGCGGTCCTCCACGCCTCTGGCTATCTTCTCCGCCAGCGCAAGAATCTCCGCAGCCGTTGCTCCGCCGGTGTTGACGAGCGCGAGCGTGTGGCGGCTGGAGATGGCCGCTCTTCCCTGCCGAAAGCCACGCGCAAAGCCCGCCTGCTCAATCAGCCACGCAGCGGCCAGTTTTAACTGTCCCGGCCCGGCAGCATAGTTCGGAATAACTTCGCCACGCGACTGAGCAAGCCGCTGGTACTGTTCCTCACTCACGATTGGATTCTTGAAGAAGCTGCCCGCGCTCCGGCAATCCGGGTCGCCCTCGACCAGCAACATCCCCTTCGATTGACGAATCCGGCGCACTGTCTCTGCAACCTCGGCAAGCGTCGGCTGTGCATTCTCTCCAAAAGCCCTGCGCAAATCCGCATAGCGAATTGCAGGCGCGCCGTCTTGCGTCAATGCGTACTCCACGCGCGTCACGATGTAGCGTCCACGCGCCACGGAATTAAAGATCGAGCGGCGATAGGCAAATCCGCACGCAGCAGCGGGAATCTCGACAAACTCGGCGCGTTCCAGATCGTAGGCGCGAACCGCGTGGACCGTCTCCGCGACCTCCTGCCCGTAGGCTCCGATGTTCTGCACCGGGCTGCCGCCGACGGTGCCGGGGATTCCGGCAAGGCACTCAACGCCCGCCAGATTGGCCTCGACCGCACGGGAGACCAGCGACTCCCACTCCTCGCCGGCAGCCGCGCTCAAATGAACGCGGCCCTCATGCTCGCCGGACTGCGCAATTCCCTTGAGGGCAATATGCAGCACAAGGCCGGCATAACCCTCATCGGCGATCAGCAGATTCGAGCCGCCGCCAAGAATAAAATGCGCAAGCCCGCGCTCCTTTGCAAAGGCGAGCGCTTCGAGCAGTTCCGGCTCGCTCGTGACCTCGGCGAACCAGTGCGCAGGCCCGCCAATCCCAAAGGTGGTGTACGGAGCAAGCGATATTTGTTCCTGAATCTTCATCCTATGGAAGTATACGGCGCAGGATTTGCGCGCCGCCGCCCGGATTTGCATAGAATGATAGAGAGGTTGATTCGGGAACTTCCCCAGAAGGCCGAATCCTCCCTTCACAAAATCGCACCCAGCAAAGGCCGGAGGAAAAATCATGTACCCAGAGATTATGGTGATCCCCATGCGCGAAGAGCTCTCTCGCGCCGGAATCAAAGAAGCCCGCACCGCCGAAGAGGTTGATGCAGCGCTGGCAACGCCTGGCACAACACTGCTTATCGTCAACTCAATCTGCGGATGCGCCGCTGGCAAGATGCGTCCCGGCGTTCGCATGGCGCTCTCGCACAGCACGCTGCCGGATCAAAGCATCACAGTCTTTGCCGGACAGGATCGCGAGGCAACAGAGCGGGCCCGCAGCTACTTCGATGGCAATCCGCCGACTTCGCCTGCGGTTGCGATTCTGCGCGACGGCAAGCTGGTCTACCTGATGCAGCGCTTTGTGATTGAGCAGAGTACGGCACAGCAGATTGCGGCAGAACTGACCCGCGCCTTCGACCAGTTCTGCGCAAAAACGACAGCATAGATTCTTTCAAGCAAATAAAAAGGCCCGGACACTTATCCGGGCCTTTTTATGATGGAGCACAAACTACCTTGTGCCCGGAGGCAGGGCCTGCACCTTGCTGTGCTTGACCGAATAGAGGAAGTAAATAAACAGACCGATGATGAGCCACACAACAAGGCGAATCCAGTTTTCGTAGCCGAGCGTATACATCATGTAGCCATTGAAGAGAACACCGAGCGCCGGCACAACAGGCAGTTTGCCTCCAAAGTAAATGCCGGGCGTGTGGAAGGGGCGCGGATGATCCGGCTCCTTGAAGCGAAGAATCGTTATCGCAATGCAGACAATCACGAAGGCCAGCAGCGTGCCGATGTTGACCATCTTTCCGATCTTGTCAATCGGCGTGACGGAGCCAACCACTGCCGCCAGCAGCCCCACCAGAATCGTGTTCTTGAAAGGAGTGCGGAAGCGCGGATGCACCTCGCCGAAGACCTTCTTCGGGAGCAATCCATCCGAGGCCATCGAGTAGAGAACGCGGGTCTGACCCAGCAGCATAACCAGCATGACGCTGGTGAGCCCGGCCAGTGCGCCGCAGGTCACAACGTCAGAGGCCCAGCCAAGATTGCGATCCTGAAATGCCCGCGTAAGAGGAGCCGCCACATTGACCGAGTGCCACGGAACCATCCCGGTAAGAACGGCGGCCACAGCCACATAAAGCAGCGTGCAGACAATCAACGAAGCAATGATGCCGATGGGCAGATCCCGCTGCGGATTGCGCGCTTCCTGCGCGGTCGTCGAGACCGCATCGAAGCCGATGTAGGCGAAGAAGATATATCCGGCTGCTCGTGCCACGCCGCCAAAACCGAAGGGGGCAAAACTGTGCCAGTCGTGTCCCCAGTTGCTCGGCGAGACATAATGAATTCCCATGCCAATGACGAAGAGCACGATCGAAACCTTGACGAATACGATGGCTCCGTTGAATTTGGCGCTCTCCTTGATGCCGACGGCAAGAATAGTCGTAATGACCATTGCGATCAAAAAGGCTGGAATATTCAGGCCGATCTCTACGCCGAATAAGTGCGGAGCGGCAAGCAGTGTATGGGCCTGTGCAAGCAAATCCGCCGTGGGTGCGCTCTTCAGTTTGTCGAGGGCCAGCAGATAATTCTGCGTGCCAAGCACTAATTCAGGATTCGACACTGCAAGCATCTTGCGGGCGACGATGTCCTCTGCAACGGCAAGCGCCGTCCAATGGTCGTAGCTGAGCCAGAGTGGAAGCCGTATACCGAAGATGTTCAGGAATTCGACAAAATTATTTGACCAGCCGGAAGAAACGGTCGAAGCGCCCATGGCGTATTCCAGCGTCAGATCCCAGCCGATAATCCATGCAAAGAGTTCTCCCATGGTGGCGTATGCGTAGGTGTACGCTGAGCCAGCCAGAGGAATCATCGCAGCAAACTCTGCGTAGCAAAGCGCTGCAAAGGCGCAGCCCAGGCCGGAGATGACAAAGGAAAGCATCAGGCCGGGACCGGCATACTGCGCGCCCAGACCGGACATGACGAAGATACCCGCGCCAATGACTGCACCAACACCAAGAGCCGTCAGCGACCAGGGGCCGAGTGTGCGCGAGAGCGACTCTTCGCCCTCTTGCCTTGCCTCTGTCATGATGACGCCGAGCGGTTTCCTTCTAAAGTAATTCGTCATTCTGAGGGGGTTTCTCCTTCAACGCAGGGGTGTGTAAAAGCTCAGGCAGCCTTTTCTTTTGCTTCGACGGTGCGATGCCAGAACAAATAAACGGGAATGCCGAGCAACACAATAATCAGACCCGGCCACGTGTACTGAGGCTTATATCGCAATAATACGATACAAATCCACAATGCCATCCCAATATAGAGAATCGGCAGCACCGGATAACCGAGCGCTTTGTAGGGTCGCGGCGCATCGGGACGCTTGCGCCTGAGCACAAAAACGCTGGCAATGGTCAGGATGTAAAAGATGAGTGCGGCAAAGATGATGTAGTCCAGCAACTGCCCGTAAGAGCCGGAGACGCAGAGCAGGCAGGTCCACACGGCCTGCACCACCAGCGAAACCACCGGCGTCCGATAGCGCGGATGCAATTTGCCGCAGGACTTGAAGAAGAGGCCGTCCCGGCTCATCGCATAGTAGACGCGCGCACCGGCCAGTGTCATTCCATTCGCGCAGCCAAAAGTGGAAATAAGAATCGCCGCCGCCATTAAAGCCGCGCCCGCAACCGGGAATATCTGCTGCAACGCTGCCGTGGCTACGCGGTCAGAATCGGCATATTGAATCCCCCGCGCAAGCACCGTCGCTCCGTGCGGGTCGCCGAGAAGCGGAAGCACGCTGAGGTAAACAAAATTTGCCGCAACATAAAGCGCCAGCACCGTACCGGTTCCAAGAATCAAAGCCAGTGGCAAATTGCGCCTTGGATTTTTGACCTCGCCTGCCGTAAAGGTAACGTTGTTCCACGCATCCGCGGAAAAGAGTGAGCCGACCTGCACCACTGCCAGAATCACAAAGACGCTGACCCACGCCGTCGGTCCGCCAACTCCGACCTCGACCGGATGCCTCACGCTGAGCGCCGCATTCTGCCAGAAGGCTGACCAGTTCGCGCCAAAATTTGCCGCCATCGCCTGCGGGGAGTGGCCAAGAAAAATCCCGAAAAACACCAGCCCCAGCAGCGATGCAACCTTGGCCGTGGTGAAAATATTTTGCAGGATGGCGCCAAAACGCACACCGAAAATATTGACAACAGCCAGCAGCACCACAATGAAAATCCCGGTCAGGTTCGCAGTGTTGACGCCGATCTCCATATTGCCGAGGACCATCGGACCGACGGCAATCGCCGGGACATGTGCAATATGCCAGAGCCAGTGGGTCGCAGATATCTGCGGAAAGAAAACGCCGAGAAATTTTCCGAAGGCAACGGCAACTGCTGCGATAGTTCCCGTTTGAATGACGGTAAATAATGTCCAGCCGTAGAGAAATCCCCAGAGCGGCCCCAGCGCCTCGCGCAAAAAGACGTACTGTCCGCCTGCAGTGGGCATCATCGCAGCCAGTTCGCCGTAGGTGAGTGCGCCGATGATGGTCATCGCCGCCGTCACCAGCCATGCGGCAATCAGCAGGGCCGGAGAGCCGGTGCCACGGGCAATGTCTGCCGGAACAATGAAGATGCCTGACCCGATCATCGAGCCCATCACCAGCGCCATCGCGCTGAAGAGCCCCAGACCCTGAACGAGTTGCGGAGTAGCGTTGAATGCTGTGGGTTTTGTCATCGCTTGTAGTCGTTTTTACTGGAATTCGACGAAAAAGTCTCTTACTGCTGTTGCCGGGTTCGCCTGAGCGAAGATTGCACCGATAACGGCAACCGCGCTGGCTCCATGAGCAAGCACCTCTCTGGCGTTGTCAATTGTGATGCCGCCGATGGCAACAATCGGCAGCGCGGTCAGCGACCAGACCCTGTGCAGAGAGGCCAAACCGGTAACGGGATCGGGGTTTTCCTTGCTGAGCGTGGGGTAAACGGGACCAAAAGCGATGTAATCCACCGGCTGCTCGATCGCAATGCGAAACTGCGCTTCGTTATGCGTGGAGACTCCGACAATGCGCTCCGGCCCAACGATGGCTCGTGCCTCAGTCGGACCCATGTCGCCCTGCCCTACATGCACGCCATCAAAATTCGCTGCGACGGCAAGGTCGGCGCGGTCGTTCATCATCAGCCGCGTATGGGGCATCGTGCGGCGGAGAATTGCTGCATCTTTCAGTTGGACATCGTCATTTCCGCTTTTATTGCGGTACTGCAAGAGCTTGACACCCGCCTCTGCAAGCGACAAAGCCAGCGCTTCAAGCGCAGACTCGCGACCTTCCGTGGGCAACAGTGCAGCATCCAGAATGGGGTAGAGCAGCGGCAGAGGAACCATCCTTTTATTTTATCTGTCTGCCGCACTCTTGCTACTATCCCTCGTCGGCGCTGGGTCCGTAAACTCCCGGCACAGGCAGGCCAAGCAGGCGCAGATAGACGGATAATTGGCCGCGATGGTGAATCATGTGGTTGATTACCCATGTTTGCAGTGCCTCGTAGCGCGGGCAGTCCACATAGACTTCGCCGTTATAACTCATCTTCCAGTTTGTGCTGAGGTCTTCGTCCGAAGCGGCACGAAGCTGACCGAGAAAACGGCCTTCATGCTCATCGAGAAATGCAATGGCATTGGCTCCATTGGTCGCGATCTTTGGTTTGTGGTCGAGCGCTTCGAGCTTCAGGTGGTCGGTAGACATGGTCCACACGCCCCACTCCGCTGCTTCGGCAATATGACCTGCCAGACGCCCCAGCGTCATGGACCTCTCGTGCGGCCGCCACTCAACCTGTCCGCTGGGAACCACGGCAAGCACCTTGCGGCTGCCGGCGAACTCGCGCGCTACCTGCTCGATCAGAAGCTTCTTTGCGTCCATGGAAAACCCTCCACTCGCATCTTGGGATGCAAGGGAATTGTAGTCCGCAGAGATTTGGATATTTTGGAAAATTCTCAAAAAAATAAAAAATGGAACCAAGGAATCGCCGGAGAGCATCCGCTTCTCAAAATCGAGAAGCGGGCCGCTCCGGATTCCCTCTCTCTGAATTTACTTTGCTGCGACCGGTGTTTCTTCTGCCGCCTTTAGCTTTTTTACATCTTCACGCTCGAAAAACCGCTCCATGAACTTGGTATCGAAGTTGCCTGAGCGAAACTCCTCATCCTTGAAGATGCGCTGGTGCAGGGGAATCGAGGTATAAATTCCTTCGACGTTGAACTGCGAAAGCGCGCGCTCCATGCGGGCGATGGCCTGCTTGCGGTCGCGTCCATGCACAATGAGCTTGGCAATCAGAGAGTCGTAGTACGGCGGCACCACGCCGCCTGCGTACTGCGCCGTATCCACTCGAACGCCATTGCCTCCCGGCACACTGAAGGCCGTTATCTTGCCGGCTGAGGGCGTGAACTTCTCCGGATGTTCTGCGTTGATGCGGCACTCGATGGCATGACCCCGCATCTCAATCTTCGCCGGTAGAATATCGGTTAACTTTTCGCCGGATGCAATCCGCAACTGCGCCTGCACCAGGTCAACGCCGGTAATCATCTCGGTGATGGGATGTTCGACCTGGATGCGCGTGTTCATCTCGATGAAGTAGAGCTTGCCGTCTTCATCCATCAGAAACTCGATGGTACCGGCGTTCTGGTATCCGATGTTTTTGAGGCTGACGCGTAATGTTTCCGTAAGCTCAGCGCGTATCTTCGGCGACACCATCAGCGAAGGCGCCTCTTCAATCAGCTTTTGATGGCGACGCTGAATGGAGCACTCGCGCTCGAAGAGCACCTCGACATTGCCATGCTCATCGGCCAGAATCTGGAACTCGATGTGGCGCGGCTGCTCGATGAACTTCTCCATGTAGAGCTCGCCGTTGCCGAATGCATTTGTTGCTTCTGTTGAAGCTGCCTGATAGAGAGCGGGCAGTTCGTCGAGCGAGCGAACCACGCGCATTCCGCGTCCGCCGCCACCGGCCTTGGCCTTGAGAATGACCGGGAATCCTACGGATTCAGCCAGTTCCAGCGCTTCTTTTTCGGAGGCAAGAATCCCGTCCGAGCCGGGAAGAATCGGCACTTTGGCGCGATCCATCGCCTGACGCGCCTTTTCCTTTTCGCCCATCAGGCGAGTGACCTCAGGCGGCGGGCCAATAAACTTGATGTTCGATGCGCGGCAGACCTCGGCGAAGTTTGCATTCTCGCTCAACAGGCCATAGCCGGGATGGATAGCGTCAACATCCGTAATCTCTGCGGCAGAGATAACAGCCGGAACATTCAGGTAGCTGTCGCTAGGCCGCGGCGGCCCAATGCAGATGGCCTCATCGGCATAGCGGACGTGCAGGCTGTTGCGGTCGGCCTCGCTGTAAACAGCGACGGTGCGAACGCCGAGTTCCCTGCAAGCAGAAATAATGCGCAGCGCGATTTCGCCGCGATTGGCAATCAGGACTTTCCGAAACATAGATTCGTGTTTTCCTATCGCTTGCGAATTGCGTAGAGCGGCTGGCCATACTCGACCGGCTGCCCATTCGTGACAAGCTGCTTGACGATCTCGCCCGAGGCATCAGACTCAATCTCGTTCATCAGCTTCATGGCCTCGACAATGCAGATGACCTGGCCGGCTTCGATCGTGTCTCCGATGTTGACAAAGGAAGAAGCGCCTGGCGAAGGCGAGCCGTAGAAGGTGCCGACCATCGGCGACTTGACGATGTGCAGTCCGGCCTCCTCTTCAGAATCAGCGGCGCTCGCAGCAGACGCGCCAACCGGCAAGGATGCGGAGTGTGATGCCGCCGGAGCCTGTACCATCAGGCGCGCCAACGCAGTAAGGTCGGCCTGAGGCGCTACAGCCGAGGCAAACTTGATGCGAACCTTCACATCCCCTCGGTCCAGATCGAATTCCACAATCTGGTTTTCTTTGAGGAACTCGATGAGTTCCTTCATCTCTTTTGTTTCATCAGGAGTCATAAATTTCGCTCTCTCGCGTCCTTGGTCTTTGGATTCTCTCTTAAGGTTACACGGCTTAAAGTTCGATGAGCGTTTTGGGAGCCGGAGTCAGTACCTGACCGCCGGTTTTGGTGACTGCCACCATGTCCTCAATTCGAATGCCGAACTTCCCTTCCATGTAAATGCCGGGCTCAATGGTAATAATCATTCCCGGCACAAGTTTTGTTGCCTGCCCCGCAGCCACTCGCGGCGCCTCATGTATCTCCAGCCCGACGCCATGCCCGGTGGAGTGTGTAAAGAAGCCATCCAGCCCAGCCTTGCGTAAGACGGACCGCGCTGCTTCGTCCACCTCACCACAGCTTACACCGGGCCGTACAGCAGCTACAGCGGCCTGCTGTGCCTGCAGAACTGCGTCGTATGCCTGACGCTCCCGCGGAGTGGGCCTGCCGATAAAGACGGTTCGCGTCATATCGGAGCAGTATCCGCCGAGGATCACACCGTAATCGAGCACAACGAATCCGCTCCGGGGCAACAGCGCCCTGCTGGCCACGCCATGCGGCAGCGCCGAGCGCTCCCCGCCGGCCACTATCGTCTCAAAGGACATGCCTTCCGCGCCATGTTTTCTGGCTGCGTATTCCAGTTCTGCCGCAATATTGGTTTCGGCGACGCCGGCACGAATCTTCGGCAACACCAGATCGAAGAGTCGGCAACCGAGCAGCGCTGCATCCATAATGGCGTCGAGTTCGGCAGGCTCCTTCACCATCCGTAGATTCGCAATCAGCGGCTCCGCAAGCGGCGTAAAGAAGCTTTTGCGCAGTTTGGCAGGCAGAGCCGAGCGCCACATCTCCAGATCGGCCACAGAGGTATGAGCCGCATCAAAGCTTGTTTTGACCACACTCTGCGAGTCCAGCCAGTGAATGGCCTCAACCTGTGCAGATTTTTTTGCGATGTGGGCCTTGACTGAGCGCGCCTGCTCTTTGACCTGCGTGGCGTAGCGTCCGTCGGTGAAGAGTGCAGACTGTCCCGGAGCCAGTGCGAGCGCGGCATTTGACCCGGTAAATCCGGTCAGGTAACGCACATCGGGCAGGTGGGTAATGAGGAGTGCTCCGAGATGGCGCGCAGCCATCCGGCGTCTCAGGTTCCTCATGCGCTGGGTGTAGTTCACAGACTTAACTATATCAGCAGGAAGGGCTTAGCGATAGAAGTGCAATTCCGCTATGATATGGGTGCATTTATGTTCGTCCTTGGCCGCACTGCATTGTATTGTGTCAGGGCACGACTTTAGTCGTGCCGCAAGATAGACAAAAAATGGAGGGCTTCAGCCCCTGCTATGTCAAAACCCTCACGTCCTTCGAATCCGAATCACATCACCGGCCAGTCTCGTATCTTCTTTACAACGGCAAAAGCAGCTAACGGAAAATCGCTCTTTCAGGCCGAGCGCATGGCAAATTTACTCATAGATGTTCCTCGTTCCTATGTCCGGTCGGGAAAGTTCATCATCCATGACTTCGTCGTCATGCCAAATCATATCCACATCCTGATGACTGTTCCCGAAGACATAAGCATCGAAAAGGCTATGCAATTGATTAAGGGGAATTTTTCGTTTCGCGCAGGCAGGGAGTTGGACTTTCGCGGAAAGATATGGCACGCGAATTCTCAGACGTTCGAATCAACGATGAGCAGAGCTTTCGGCAGCATCGGGAATATATCAATCAAAATCCCGTCAGGCGTGGACTTGTAAATGTACCTGCAGAGTATCCCTATTCTTCCGCACATTTGAAGGAGCAAAAGCGCAGGGGCTGAAGCCCTTCTCTTTTATTGATCGTCTTTGGCACGACTGAAGTCGTGCCCTGAAACATTCCTCACCCTCGCTTCTTCGATTTCGAAACGCAAAGAGGAATGCTTACCGTACAGCCCTCACTGGCTTTTTCATGCTCGGATTCGGGAGCATCTCGGCTGCACCGACAGCGCTGTTGGCATCCGACTGGCGATCCATCCACTCCTCGATGCGCGAGCGCTTGAAGCGCCAGCGGTTGCCCAGCTTGAAGGCGGGAATAAATCCCTCCGAGGCGTACTTGTAGAGGGTGTCCGGCGAAATGCCGAGGTAATCCGAGGCCTGGCGAATATCCATGACCTCGCGAACTTCAGAGAGGCTAGAGGAAGCACGCATAGCGCAAATCTCCTTCATAAAAATGCTGCAAAGTTGCTCGGTACTCAAACGCTGTGAAACCGCCGGAGAGTCCTTTGGCGAAAGTACCCCGGAAGTCTGTATATATCCCGTTAGAGACCGTGAATTCAAGGAAAATCGCTAAAATCTTAGGGATTGTTCGGGTTTTTATCGGACATTCGTAGAGGCAATTCAGGTACACAAATGACTCCGGATACAGCCCGCTGTAGAAATCACACACGAGTGCCACAAGGGCTTGTGCCGTTGTTGGAATTGGTGCAAAGCAGGGCTTGTTCCTGAAATGGACCTGCAAAACCCGGCAAAACCGGGTGGCTGTGGAGATATTTTTTGGAGTAAGGGCAACAGCCCATAAAGTTCGGCCTGACAACGCCTTCGTCCTTGTCGGGGGCAACTTCAGGTTTAAGATTCGAGCCGTATGCCGGGCAGAGTATCCGGGGCACCGATGACTCCGTTCAGCGCAACAATGACTGGTAAAGTCTGCAAAGATGACCTAGTATTTAGCCGTAATTGGATTTTTTAGCGTTCCGAATCTTGTGGTGATGACCCATCCTGGTCTCCATATGGTTTGTATTTACAGGATGTGGCAGCAAATCCGAAGACGCCGGAAAACACATTCCTATCCTCAGCACTTTGTATGCAGCATGCGGGCAAGATGCACTTGCAGCTTCTTGTTTCGGAGGGTTTATTTATGCGTGTATCCAGATTTGCCGCTCTCATGGTTCTGATTCCGTCGCTTGTTTTTCTTTCCAGGCCGCTGAAGGCGCAGTCAGCACCAAACGCCCCTGGCACCGTAGCATCCGAAGGGGAGGAAGACTCATTAACCGGAAGCGATCTTGAGCATCGGATCGCTACCGATCTGGTCGAGGAAAAATTCGAGGATCTGGACCGCATAGCCGAAAAATTCCGCGCTGAAAAGACCCGCTTTCCGGGAGGAAGCTGGAAGCTGACCGCCTTTTACGCCGAACTTGACAAACCCCTGCTCACGGACAAGGACACTCTCGACCATCTGGCTCACCTTAAGCACTGGATCGCCCAACGCCCGGAGTCCATCACCGCCCGGGTTGCTCTCTCTGCCAGCCTTCATCGCTGGGCCTGGGTAGCGCGCGGCAACGGCACAGCAGATAAGGTGACCCCGGAGAGCTGGAGCCTGTTCAATGAGCGCATCCAGGAGTCGCTGGAGGTTCTCAACGCAGCAGCCGGCCTCCATGAGCACTGCCCGCAGTGGTACTCAGAAATGATGATTGTCGGTCTGGCGCAAAATTGGGACAAGGCCAGAATAAGGGATGTCTTCGAGCATGGCATTCAGTTTGAGCCGGAGTACTTCCGCCTCTACAAGCAGATGGCGAATTACCTGTTGCCCAAATGGGACGGAAAGCCGGGAGAGGCCGTGGCCTTTGCCACATCCTCTGCGGATCAGGTCGGAGGCGATCAGGGCGACGCCGTCTACTTTCATATCGCGAATGCGGTGATCGGAAAGAACGGCAAGAACTTCGGTGTCAAAGAGATGGATTGGCCCCGCATTCAGAGGGGATACCAGGTAATTACTGCGCAGTACGGAAGCACGAGATGGCTGAAGAATAAGCTGGCCTATTTTGCATACGAATTTCGCGATGCTGCGGTTGCGCGCCAACAGTTTGAGTTGATCGGCAATCATTGGGATCGCGGAATATGGCACGACCGGGAGCGTTTCGACAGCGCCCGCGACTGGTCGCATCAACACTCATAAACATTTCCCATAGTAATAGCGGGCTTTACTCAGGCAGCCGTGGGACTGCTATGGATATCCCTGGCCCGATCCAGTGCTGCCTGAACATTCGGCACCAGATTCTGCTCCCCAAGCTGCGCCAGGAATTTGGGATGGTTCAGCACGTGCAGCGGTTGCGGAAGCGCCCCGCAAAGAATGAGGTTGCGACCAGTGAGCTTGAGACGCTTGGCCAGCGAAAGAATGGCATGGATTCCGCTCAGGTCGAGCGCCGTCATATTGCGCAGGCGCAGGATGACCACCTGAGGCAGTTCCTCCGGATTCAGCGTGGCCTCGTAGAGCTTCTCGGTGGTGCCAAAGAGGAACGGCCCGTGAATGCGCAGAATCGTGACATACGGCGGGATGATGCGCCCCTGCAAAATGTGCGGCATTCCATCGCGGATGTACTCATCATCAACCGGCGAAACGGTTGTGGTCTCGGCCACGCGCAGGATGTAGAGCAGCGCTGCCAGTCCGAGTCCTACACTGACGGCAATCGAGAGGTCGGCCACCACGGTTAGCGTCAGCGTGATCGCCCAGACGGAGATGGGCGACTTGCCCAGCGTGAGGATGACGGGAATCTCACGCCACTCGCCCATGTTGTAGGCAACAACAAAGAGAATAGCGGCCAGCGCGGCTAGCGGAATAAAGCGTGCCAGCGGAGCAGCAACCAGAAGAATCACCAACAAAGTGAAGGCGTGAATCATGCCGGACATCGGCGTTCGCGCTCCGCTTTTGATATTGGTTGCGGTGCGGGCAATGGCTCCGGTAGCGGGGATGCCGCCGAAGAGCGGCGAAGCAAGATTCGCGATTCCCTGCGCAAAGAGTTCGACATTCGAGTTGTGCCGGTCGCCGGTCATGCTGTCGGCGACAACTGCGGAGAGCAGGCTCTCAACCGCAGCCAGCATGGCAACAGTAAAGGCCGAGGGCAGCAGCGGCAAAGAGTGCTCCGAGTGCATATCCGGCCAGATCATATGCGGGAAGCCCGTCGGAATGCCGCCGAATTTGCTGCCAATCGTCGCAACCGGCAGATGCAGGAAGGTGACGGCCAGCGTTGCTGCCAGCAGAGCCACAATTGAACCGGGAATGCGCGGAGCAATCTTCGGCAAAAGCAGGATGATGGCGAGCGTCCCCACCCCGACCAGAACGGTAGGCAGTTGAGCGGTACCGAGATGGGTGCCAAGCAACTCCATGCGGGGGATGAATTCGCTGGGAACCGCTGCCGTTTGCAGGCCGAGGAAATCTTTAATCTGTGTTGATGCGATAAGAATCGCAATGCCGTTGGTGAATCCGATAATGACCGGACGCGGAATAAATTTGACGGCAGCGCCAAGCCCTGTCAATCCCATGGCGACCAGTATTGCGCCGGCCATCATCGTAACCAGCGCCAGTCCGGGCAATCCAAAGCGAGCCACAATCCCGGCAACGATGACGACAAAGGCTCCGGTCGGCCCGCCAATCTGTGTACGCGATCCCCCAAAGGCCGAGATAAGGAATCCTGCAATGACCGCCGTATAGATGCCGGCCTGTGGCGTAACACCGCTGGCAATTCCAAAGGCCATGGCCAGCGGCAATGCGACCAGCCCGACCGTGATGCCCGCCATCAGGTCATGGGCAAAGGTAGTCAGCTTGTATCTGCGCAGATAGAGCAGAGACTTGGGCAGATTGTGTTCCGTACCAGGCATTCGAATTTCCATTTCCGCAAAAAAGAAGACGGGCCAGCAGTGAATCTACTGACCCGCTGTACTGCATGTGTTTGCTTTGCGACTTGTTTAGACCGTCGGTGCCAGACCGGTGATGATGTCCAGGAAGCTCTGGTCGAGGCGACGGTTCTTGCTGATGGATTCGGCAATGGTGATCGAGGTAATCGCCGTGCCGCGCAGAACTGCAATGCGGCCAAACTCGCCGCGGTGAACCATGTCAATGGCTTCCAGGCCGTAACGCTGGGCCAGAAAGCGGTCATAGGCCGTGGGAACGCCGCCGCGCTGTGTGTGTCCGAGGTTGACGCTGCGGGTCTCAAAGTTGATCTTCTCTTCGATCAGGCTTGCAAGGTGATCGCCGATTCCGGAGAGAATTGCGTGCCCAAAGCTATCCACCTTGGTGCCTCTGGTGATCTGATCCTCCCCTGCAATCTTTGCGCCTTCCGCCACCACCACGATGCCGTAGTTCTTGCCGTGATCGCGGTTGTAGTTCAGCAGCTTGCAGACGTGGTCCAGATCAATCGGTTTCTCAGGCGGCAGAATCACATGTGCGCCGCCAGCCACGCCGGAGGCCAGTGCGATCCAGCCGGCATCGCGACCCATCACCTCGCAGACAATGACACGGTTGTGCGACTCGGCTGTGGTATGCAGGCGGTCAATGGCTTCGGTGGCAATCATCACGGCGGTATCAAAGCCAAAGCACTGGTCGGTGCCGTTCAGATCGTTGTCAATGGTCTTGGGAACGCCGACACCGGGGATACCCGCTTCGCAAAGCGCGTTGGTAACCGACTGAGTGTCATCGCCGCCAAGTGCAATCAGCGCATCCACTTTATTTGCCTTGAGCACCTCTGCACACTTGGCAATTCCGCCTTCAATCTTGCGGACGTTGGTGCGAGAGGAGTGCAGAATGGTGCCGCCCAGGTACTGGATGCCGTCAACGGTATCAAGCGTCAGCGGAATGTACCTGTTTTCGAGCACCCCGCGCCATCCATCGAGGAAGCCGATGAACTCGTCGTTATGATGCAGAATTCCCTTGCGGACCGCTCCGTAGATGACCGCATTCAGTCCGGGACAGTCTCCGCCGCCCGTAAGTAGTGCAACGCGCATAATATGATTCTCCCAAGCAGATTTGTTCAGTGATTGGCTCCCGGAAGGAGCCGGGTGCGCCAGAGCGACCCTGTAATAGTTTACGGAAGATTGGTCAATATGACCCGTCTCTTCCGCGAAAGAAACGCCTATTTCTGCCGAAATAGAGTGTAGCGCCCGAATTGGAAGCCTTGCGGTGATGGAGAACACGACTGGAATACGGTAGAAGGACAAACAAAATCCCCAACTCGTCACGTGAGCCATATCACATCACGATCAGGCAATTCCGTCGAAAATAGCAATACGGGTTGAAGCTCGCAGTTGAGTTTTCTAAGAGTTATCGAACCGGCGCCTTTGAATTCCGACCGAATTGGTCGTATACTTGGAAACGAAGGTTTTGGTTGCAGATGAGAGACAGCTTCGGATCTGTTTCTGTTGGGGGATGTCAAGTTGACTGTATTGAGTGAGATGCAGGTGGGCGAGGCTGGAATTCTGGAATCGCTGGATCTGCCGGCAAATGTACAAAATCACCTGATGCACATGGGTTTTGTGCCGGAGACGCGTGTTGTGGCACTGCATAGAGCCCCTGCCGGAGACCCGACCGTTTACGCTGTGGATGGACTTGAAATTGCCCTCCGTAAAGAGACCACGCGACACATCCACATCCGCAAAGCTCCAGAGTGCAACGATGCAGAGATTCCTGAGCAGAAAACCGTATCCCGGAAGGTCAGGTCATGAGCAGTTGCTGCACCACTCCAGAACTCGACCTCTCCGCTCCGGTGCTGAAGACTGTGGCACTGATCGGGCCTCCGAATGCCGGCAAGAGCACGCTTTTCAATCGCCTGACCGGACTCCGGCAAAAAATTGCGAATTACCCCGGCGTCACCGTCGAACAGCACTCCGGACGCATGAACGGCATTGGCCGCGAAGACCTGGTGCTGGTGGATTTGCCCGGCATCTACAGTCTGGACCGATACAGCGAAGATGCCCGCGTAGCGATTGATGTCCTGCTTGGAACCATGCCGGGAACGCCGCGTCCCGATGCAGTTTTGCTGGTTCTGGATTCCCTGCACCTGACGCGGCAACTGATGCTGGCGGCTCCGGTGCTGGCGCTTGGCCTGCCCACCATCGTTCTGCTGAACATGTCAGACATCATGGAAGACCGTGGCGGCAAAATTGACACGCTGCAACTTGCCCGCGAACTCGGCGCTCCGGTTGCCATGATCAGCGCCACACGAGGAACAGGCCTCGATGCAATTTCCCTCTTCCTGAACCAACAGACAGACCGCAACCAAGACCGGCCAATGACCTTGCCGGTTCTGGGCAATATTGCCAGCACCCGCGAATGGGCCTCGCAGGTCAGCACGCGCACCGGCTATCAGGCGCCCTTTGCCCGCGCCACAACGCGCAAACTGGATTCGATTCTGCTGCATCGCATCTGGGGTCCGCTGATTTTTATCGCTGTTGTGATTGGTGTCTTCCAGATGGTCTTTTCCGTCGGCCAGCCGGTCAGCGACGCACTTCAGTCGCTTCTCGACAGTGCCGGAAGCATGCTGAAGCCGCTGCTGCCACAGGGATGGATTGAGAGCCTGCTGATGGATGGCCTGTGGAAGGGCATCAGTTCCGTACTCGTCTTTCTGCCGCAGATTCTGATTCTCTTTCTCTTTCTGGGAATTCTTGAGGACTCCGGCTACCTTGCCCGTGCAGCCCTGATTGCAGACCGTGTGATGCGCGCCATTGGCCTCAACGGCAAGGCATTTATCCCACTGCTCTCCGCTTATGCCTGCGCGGTACCGGCGATTCTGGCAACGCGCACCATCGAGAACAAGCGCGACCGTTTTGCCACGATTCTGGTGGCGCCCTTCATGACCTGTTCGGCGCGCATCCCCGTTTACACGCTGATGATTGCCGCCTTTATTCCGAACAGGCATCTGCTTGGGGATTTTTTGGGATTACGCGCTGCCATCATGCTTTTGCTTTATCTTGTTGGATTTTTGGCGGCGATGACAACGGCATGGCTGCTGAAGTCCTCCATCCTGAAGGCCTCTGCCGCGCCCTTCATTCTTGAACTGCCGCAGTATCGCTGGCCCACCGTGCGCTCGCTGAGCATGAGACTGGTGGAACGCGCCAGAATCTTCCTGACGCAGGCCGGAACTATCATTTTCTCTGTCACGCTGGTGTTGTGGGTGCTGGCGCACCTGCCGATCCACGGCGGCGTTGCCCCGCAACTGACGGAGAGCGTCATCGGCAAGCTGGGCCACTGGGTTGAGCCCGCAATTGCTCCGCTGGGCTTCAACTGGAAGATTGGCATTGGACTGCTTTCAAGCGTGGTTGCGCGCGAGGTCATGGTGAGCACTCTCGGCACTCTTTACGGAGCGGACCCGGCCACGCAGACGCTGAGTCTGCACGGCGCGCTCCAGCACGATATGACGCTCGGTGGCGCAATGGCGCTGGTCATCTTCTTTGCATTTGCGATGCAGTGTACTTCGACTCTTGCCGTTGTCCGCCGCGAGACCAATAGCTGGAAGTGGCCTGCATTACAGTTCAGCTACATGCTGGTGCTGGCCTACATCGCAGCCTTTGTGACGAATCACCTTGTGAATGCCTTCTTTTAACCGGCCAGCGTCAACTCCAAATCGCGATTTATGAGAAGCTAGAAGAGCAGGAGTGCGGCTTCGAGCCCACTCAATTTTGCCTCTTTCGCAAATCCTCGCTGCGCGCTCGCTGCTTGAAACCGGCGATACCGTTGAGGACCGCTCGAACGCTTGAGGCGCAGTGACTCAAATCCCCCGTCAGGAATAAACAAAAAGAATGATCAGTGTCAGCAATGTAACGATGCGGTATGGCTCGAAGGTGCTCTTCGAAGATGTCTCTACCACTTTTACGCCCGGTCGGCGTTATGGACTCACGGGCCCGAATGGCTCCGGCAAGTCCACCTTCATGAAGATTCTTGCTGGCGATATGGACCCGCAGAAGGGCACCGTCGTGCGCCCGCGCAAGCTCTCCGTCCTCAAGCAGGATCAATATGCCTTTGACGATTATCGCGTCCTCGATGTGGTCATCATGGGCAACAAGGGCCTGTGGGCAGCGATGGAAGAGCGTGACCGCATCTTCGAAAAACCGGAGATGACCAACGAAGATGGAATGCGTCTCGGCGAACTCGAAGGTATTGTCGGCGAAGAAGATGGCTATACCGCCGAAAGCGACGCGGCGATTCTGCTGCAAGGCCTCGACATTCCCGACGAGCTCCACGAGCGCAAGATGGGCGAGTTGCAGGGTGGCCAAAAGGTGCGCGTACTGCTGGCGCAGGCTCTCTTTGGACACCCGCAGGCACTGCTCCTTGACGAGCCGACCAACTACCTAGATCTTGACTCCATCCACTGGCTGGAGACTTTTCTGCAGGGGTTTGAAGGCTCGCTCATCACCATCTCGCATGATCGCCACTTCCTCAACAATGTCTGCACGCATATCGCAGATATTGATTACGAAACCATCATCACCTACACCGGCGGATACGACGATATGGTGATGGCCAAAACGCAGGTACGCTCTACGCTGGAATCTCAGAACGAGCAACGCGAAAAGAAGATTGCGCAACTCAACGAATTCATCGCGCGTTTTGCCGCCGGAACCCGTTCTTCGCAGGTCACCAGCCGCAAAAAAGAGGTCGAGCGCCTGCAGACAAGCGACCTGGCGCGCTCCAACATCCAGCGCCCTTTCATTCGCTTTGACATGCTCCGGCCCAGCGGCAAGCACACGCTGGAGTTTGAAGGCATCACGAAAAACTACGGCGACCTGAAGGTGATTCAGAATTTCAGCGGCAACGTCATGCGCGGCGAAAAAATCTGCCTGATGGGCCGCAACGCTACCGGAAAAACAACTCTGCTCAAGTGCCTGCTCTCCGTGGACAAGGAGCTTGCCGAGCCGGACTTCACGCTCGACGGTGGCACCATCAAGTGGGGACACGAGGCGCAGATTGGCTACTTCCCGCAGGATGTTTCAAACGTGATTCAGAAGGGCATGACGGTCAATGACTGGCTCTATCAGTTCGACCCCAAGGCCACGCGCGAGGATATTCGCGGCATTCTCGGGCAGATGCTCTTCCGTGGCGAAGAGGGCCTGAAGATGACCGATGCGCTCTCCGGCGGCGAAGCTGCCCGACTCATCTTCTGCAAGCTGATGCTCACCAAACCGAACATCCTGCTCTTCGATGAGCCGACCAACCATCTCGACCTTGAATCCATCAACGCTCTCAGCAACGCCATCCAGTCCTATCAGGGAACGGTGCTTTTGGTGACGCACGATGAAGACCTGATTGATACCGTCGCCACGCGCATCTGGAGCTTTGACCACGGCTCCCTGATGGATTGGAAGGGCACATTCGAAGAGTACAAAATCGCGCAGGAACAGGGAGCAGTGAAGTAGTTGGCTCCTCTCCTGACAGCACAAAGCATCGAGAAGCGCTTCGGCGCGACCACGCTCTTCCGCAACCTGACGCTGAATGTGGAAGAGGACGACCGCATTGGCGTCATCGGCCCCAACGGCTCCGGCAAGTCCACTCTGCTGGCAATTCTTGCCGGGACGATGGACATGGACGGCGGCACCGTCTCGCGGCGGCGTTTGCTGCGCGCGAGCTATGTGCCGCAGGTCTCCGAGTTCCCTGCTGGCCTCTCCATTCGCGATGCAATCATCACCTCCCTGCGCGAGGCCCGCGTACAGGATTCTGAGCACGAGCGCAGAATTGCCGAGTCGCTAGGCATCGCTGGCTTTGAGGACTTCGACGCTGAAGCTGCGACACTCTCAGGCGGCTGGAAAAAGCGTCTCGCCATCGCGCAGGGACTGGCAACCGAGGCCGACCTGCTCCTCCTCGACGAGCCGACCAACCATCTGGACCTTGCTGGAATTGAGTGGCTGGAAGAGACGCTGAAGCGCTCGCGCTTTGCCAGCATCACCATCTCGCACGACCGTTATTTTCTTGAGAGCGTGGCGAAGAGCATCGTCGAAATCAATCCCACTTATCCCGATGGTCTGCTGCGCGTCGAAGGAAACTACTCCACCTTCCTCGAACGCCGCGAAGAGTATTTGAATGCCGCGCTCAAGCGTCAGGATGCCCTGAAAAATCAGGTCAAAACCGAGATTGAGTGGTTGCGTCGCGGCCCCAAAGCGCGAACAACCAAGAGCCAGGCGCGCATTGACAGCGCCAACCGCATGATCGCCGAACTGGCCGACTCGCAATCGCGCCTGCGCACAGAAAGCGCGGCGGTAGATTTTTCAGCTACGAATCGCCAGACCAAGCGGCTTGTCGAACTCAAACACGCTGGCCTCACGCTCGGCGACAAAAAGCTCTTCGGCGGATTGGATTTTGCACTGACTGCCGGAATGCGTCTCGGCCTCTCCGGCGCAAATGGCAGCGGCAAGACCAGCCTCCTGCGGCTCATCAGCGGAGAGCTTGAACCAACCGAAGGGCACATCAAGCGTGCGCAGTTTCTGCGCATCGTTCACTTCGATCAGAATCGCGTACTCGACGAAAATGTAACTCTGCGCCGCGCTCTGGCACCGGACTCTGACGCGGTTGTTTTTCAGGGACGGCAGGTTCATGTTGCCAGTTGGGCCGCACGTTTTCTTTTTAGCGGCGAGCAGTTGAATCAGCCCGTCGAGCGGCTCAGCGGCGGCGAGCGGGCGCGTGTGTTGATTGCAAAACTGATGCTGGAGCCGGCCGATCTGCTGCTGCTTGACGAGCCGACCAACGATCTTGACATTCCCACGCTTGAGGTTCTCGAAGAGAGCCTCCTTGAATATCCCGGCGCGCTGGTGTTGGTCACGCACGACCGTCATCTGCTGGATCGCGTGACGAATGTGGTGCTGGGCCTTGATGGTCGCGGCCACGCAGCCCGATTCGCGGATTATCGCCAGTGGGAGGATTGGATCGAAGAGCAGGATGCAGCCGAACGCGCTTCTTCGAGGAGTTCCGCCACTCCCGCAAAAAAAGAGATTTCAGCAGCGGCCAAGAAGAAGCTCAGCTACATGGATGCGCGCGATTACGCCACCATTGAGGATCGCATTGCAGTAGCCGAAGCCGTGCGCGATGCTCTACACGATCAATTGGAAGACCCTGCCGTTGCCACCGATGCCGGGCGTCTGCAAAAGGCTCTGGCAGACTCGGCCGCAGCGCAGGAGGCGGTAGATAACCTCTACACGCGCTGGGCCGAGCTTGAGGCCAGGCTGAAGTAATCAGATGCGGAAGTGGTCGGCGCGCCAGTTCTTCACCAATTCCTTAATCTGTTTATTGCTCAGGTTCTGTTTCAGTACCTTTTCGAAGACCTCTGGAATCTCTTCATCGGGCACAAATCGTATGGCGACCAACTGGCTCTCTGTCAGTTCGTGAATGCGCGGGCGCAGATTCTCCGGCAGCAGCAGTGACAGGCGCAGCCGTTCTTCCAGGCGAATGATGCGATCCTGCGCCTTGAGCGGGTAGGTACGCAGTTTGATGTAGATAATGACCAGCGCCGCCTCTGCGAAGAGCACCCAGACGGCCTTCAGCGAGGTTGGGTGGCGATAGCAATAGCCAACGCCCATCACAATCGTGATTAGAACGATAGCTCCCAGCACAAAGTGGTAGAGGGGGTCGAAGCGCGCATGATTTGCAAAGTTCTGAGCTTTCTTTTCAGCCATGGTGGTCTCCCTTTTGGTGCTGCGAGATGAGGATACACCCATGCAGAAAAGCGCCGAAGCAATGATTGTTAAATTTGAATATTGAGGGAAAGGAAGCAGTAGTTTTATTGGTAGCGCCAACGGGGATCGAACCCGTACTCTTCGCCTTGAGAGGGCGACGTGTTAACCAATTACACCATGGCGCCAAAATTGCAGCTTGTTCAGAATATCAAAGTATGGAGTGTGCTTCAACCGTACATGGCGCAAGCTTAAGGATCAAAAGCAGATTCCTCCGCTCGCTCTACGGAATGACAACCAGGACAAACGCAGAATAACAAACCGGGAAGGGACGAGGATCAAAACGGCGCTTAGATGCCGAGCTTTTTCACTTCGTCGTTGTAGTACTTGCGGTAGAGGATGTCCCACTCCTGCGAGCCTTCGGGGATAATGCGGCGCTGGCTGGCAATTTTTTGCCGGGCAGCGTTATCAATCTTGACCTCTTCCATCAGCAGCTTGGTCAGGATGGCGCGGGCGGTCTGGCGGATGGTGTTGCGATCCTCAAGAAACTCGCACTCATCCACCTCGGCCAGGGTGTCTGCGACGGTGTGGGCAATCTTGTTGAGCTTGTCGCTGGAGATTCTCATAGAACCGCCTTATACTTGCGCGCCAGCTCGTTCTTTACCTTCTTGAACATCTCGGCGTACTGGGCTCCGGACTTGCGCATCTCTTCGGAGTAGGCGTCAAGTATCACGCGAACCTCTTCGTTGATGCGGTCCTCAAGGGAAAGCTCTTCCATAAGGCCAGCGTTGACCCGCTCCTGGACAATACCCTGCTTGTCCGTGCGGATCATCTTGGCATCAATGAGATGCTTTACGGTCTGTTTGGCTAAATAACCGACGTACTCACGCGAAAAAATCATTGCTCTGCGTTCAAGATTAGCACAGGCGGCGGTGCATATGCAGTCCCTTTGGCACGGAAGTTAGATGATCGGCTTGCGATGCTCGCAAATGGTTGTATTTACGCACCCTTCCGCAAGGCGCAGACGCTCGACCGGCTCGCCGCCAATCAGATGCCGCTCCACAATCTCATCCACATCGGCAGGAGTTACGTGGCCGTACCAGACGCCCTCCGGGTAAACAACAATAGTCGGCCCATGCTCGCACTGGTCAAGGCAGCCTGCCTTGTTAACGCGCACGCGGCCCTTCAATCCGCTCTCGGCGGCTTTACGGTTCAGCGCTGCGGCAAGTTCACCCTTGTTTTCCGGGTCGCAACAGACGCGGGGAGCATCCGGGGGACGGCGGTTCGTACAGACAAAAACATGACGCTCAAAGTTTGGCACTGGATGGGGAATCCTCCTTGTTTCATCTTATCCGCCTCATCCTATCTGGATTTCTTTCCCGACGGAATCCAGCATTTCTTCCACAGGCTGGCCGCGAACGCGCGACTCAACCCAAATCCATCTGCGAAAATGGTAGCTACAGCGATGACGACTGAAAACCTGCTTGTACTCAAAGACGATATGGTGGCCTTCATTGAGGGCCATGGAATGCGCCGCCTTCCCGGCTACGTAACCGAAGATGTGCCCAGCGTGGTTTGGGAGGGCGCAGAGAATCCCGACTCGTGGAAGGACTTCGTCGAGATGGCAAAGGCTGCCGGTGCTCCCTTTATCACCATGAGCGAGATGCGCCTCGAAAAAGAAGAGGCGGATCTGCTGCTGGAGCACATCCGCGACAGTCACTATCCCGACGAGGACGCAACCGAGATTGCAGAAGCAAGCTGGCTGCGCTCCTTTGCCGGATCGCTCGGCTACATTCAGTTGGGATTTGTACATCAGGGTGTCTTCTTCCTGCACGAAACCGCGACCGAGTGGTACGAGCGTTATCAGGAGTTACTCGAAGACATGGACTCGCTCGGCAACATCGTGATTGACGATGAGGGCGATGAGGATGATGAAGATGATGAGGTCGAGTGAGCACCGCTGACGAGTCTGCCGCAATCTCCTCCAGACCGTCTGAGCGCTGGACGCTGACCCCTTTTGAACCGAAGCTGGCCGCGCAACTGGCAGAAACCGCCGATCTGCCGCTGGCCGTTGCCGAGTTACTGGTCGCACGCGGAATTACAAGCTCCGAAGCTGCCGCCGAGTTTCTGAATCCGAATATCTCGCAACTGCACTCTCCCTATCTAATGCTGGGGATGGAAACCGCTGTCAAGCGCGTGGAAACAGCGATTGCGCGCGGAGAAATCATCCTCCTTTACGGCGACTACGACGTGGACGGCACCACCGCCGTCGTCCTGCTAAAGACGGCCATTGAGATGCTTGGCGGCATAGTCCGCTTTCATGTGCCGCATCGTTTGCGCGAGGGCTACGGCTTGCAGGCGAGCGTCCTCGAAGAGGCCTTTGCGGCGGGTGTTCGGCTGGTTATCACCGTAGATACAGGAATGCGAGCCTTCGCAGAAGCCAAAGCTGCGGCTGCAATGGGACTCGACCTCATCATCACCGATCACCATCTGGCAGCCGCAACAGATGAGTTGCCCACAGCACTTGCAATTCTGAATCCCAATCAGCATCGTTGCTCCTATCCATCAAAGGATCTCTGCGGCGCGGGCATCGCGATGAAGCTTGCACAGGCTCTGCTGGAACGCCGCGATGAAGTACGAACGCGCACCAAAACCCTGCCGTCGTTTTTGAAATTGCTTTCGATTGCCACGGTGGCCGATGCCGTTCCACTGCTCGGCGAGAACCGCGCGATTGTCGCGCTCGGCCTGAAGGAGTTGAGCCATCCGGTCGGGCTGGGCCTCTGCGCATTGATGGAGGTGGCGCAGATTGATCCGGCAAAGCGTCGGCTGACTGCTTTCGATCTGGGCTTTCGTCTGGGCCCGCGCATCAACGCAGCAGGCCGTATGGATGTAGCCGGTGAAGTTGTGGAACTCTTCACGACTCGCGACGCAGTCCGCGTCAAAGAACTTGCCGCAAAGTTAGAGGCGCAGAACCAAGAACGCCGCCAGACGGAAAAAGATGCGCTGGAGCAGATTGAAGAGCGCCTTGCTACCGACGCATCGCTGGTCGCGGACAGGCTGCTGGTCCTTGAGGGCACGGGCTGGCATCGCGGCGTCATCGGGATTCTGGCATCGCGTGTTGTTGACCGTACAGCCAAACCGGCGCTGGTCGTAGCGATTGAGGATGGTGTGGCCTATGGCTCCGGGCGCAGTGTGCGCAACTTTCATCTGTTGAATGCTCTGGAAAGCTGTCGGAATGAATTTACGCGATTTGGCGGTCACGCTTACGCAGTTGGCTTTGCCATACCGGCAGAACAGCTACCAAAGCTGCGGCAGAAATTGCAGGAGTATGCAGTAGACCATCTTCCGGAGAATCCTGTACGTGAGTTGGAGTGCCATGCCGAGCTGCCGCTGAACAATCTGAATCCGGAGTTGGGTAAGTGGATCGCTCGCCTCGAGCCCTTCGGGCATGGAAATCCGGAGCCGCAGTTTCTTGCGCGAGGTGTGCGGGTTTGCCGCGCAGTACGCATTCTCAAGGAGCGCCACGCCAAGTTGGAATTAGCCGAGGGCCCACGCGGAGTTGTGTGGCAGGCGCTGGCCTGGCAACAGGCAGAGCGCACCAGAGAGATTGGAATCGTAGAGGGAACGCTGCTCGATATTGTCTATCGCTTGCGCGAGAATGAGCATCCGCAGTTTGGCGGGCTTGAGCTTGAGGTGGTTTCGATGCGTCCGGCAGAGAGCGAAACAGAGTAAATCCACTCACTCGTGTTGTAAAAACAGAAGAGGCCCGTCCACTGGACGGGCCTCTTCGTGATTGGGGACTGGAATTAATTAGCGGGGATGCTCTTCTTCCTTACTCTGCGGATGCGACGGAGCAGGATGAGATTGAGGCTGAGGATGAGCCTGCGGTTGAGGATGAGACTGAGGCTGCGGGTGAGATTGCACCTGCGGCTGTGGACGCGACTGCGGCTGACTGTATTGCGGAGCCGTGTGTGTCTGCGGAGTACTGCGAACCGTCGGCCCGGCGTTGGCTGGCCTGTTGTATCCAGCGGGGCCTGCTGCGCGGGTTGGTGTGGCATTGTGAATCAACTGGTCATGATTCTGTACTGTCATCGGGCGTTCCACAGCACCAACTGCGGGGCGGCCATGATTGGCGGCAAAGTGCAGGCTGCGATCCTGAGATGCGATGCGCTCATGTTCTGCCTGCGCCCCGATAGGACCAACATGACTCTCGCGCTCAGCTATGCGTTCCGCTGCAACCGGACCGCGAATGACACCGCCAGGACCGTTAAAACTGTAACGGCCGCCTCCGGTGCGAATAACAGTGCGATCTACGTAAACATTGCGTATTCCGGGGCCAACGTGGAAGATGGCCGTGTTGTAGGCAAAGACTCCTCCATTCCAGCGGCCTCCGACAAATCCCATGCCGAAGTAGCCAAAGCCGTAGTTAACGCCTCCGTAGTAGCCAACGTGCAATCCCCAGTAGCCTGCGTGCCAGCCATAGTAGCCGCTGGCAAAGCCCCAGTACCCGGGCGTCCACAGGTAGCCGGGCTGCGGTGCAAGCACCCATGCTCCGGGAACCCAGTAGTAATCACTCACATCAGGATCCCAGGCCCAGTAGCCGGGCGTCCAGATATATCCATCGCCTGGCGCCATGGGAACGTCGTAAACAGGCAAAATCGGCGGTGCCACCGTAACGTTGACAAAGATTCCAGCCTGAGCAGATTGGGGAACCGCAATCAATCCCGCTACAAAAAAAGCTGCCAGAATGAGGGTAAAGATCCGAAGTAATTTCATGAAAAACCTCCTGTTCGGCGGCGCTACCAGAGCAGCATGCCGATTCATAGATTACAACCCAAGATACTCTCAAGGGTTGTGCTAAAGAATACATACCTGCGTTAAACGGACAGAGAATGCGCAAATATCAGATATTGTTTCCTGTTATTTACGCATTCGTCTGCCCGCAAAATTATCTTTCCCCCTCCGAAACGGAAGCTAGAACTTGTAGCTGGCGCCAAGACCCAGCACGTGACGGGCATCAAGTTCGACTCCGGGCAGGATGCGGTTGGCCACCTGACCCACTCCGATATCAAAGGAAAAACGCGCCTTCTCCTGATTGCGCTGCGTTACGCGAACGGCATAGTCCAGCGTAGTGGGGATGTCTGCTCCGGGCAGGTTCTTGACGTGTTGCGGTTCCTGCGTGAATCCTGCGGCGGGCACAAAGACCAATCCCCACGGGCCGGGCAGCGGGAAGCCGAGGCCACCGAAGAAGCGTCCCTGAAAGCGCGTGGCATTGCCGCCGATGCCGTAGATGGAGGCATTTGTCATCTTGAAGCCGACATTGATCAGCACCGCGGGTTTGATATTGATGGCGGTCTTGGTAGCAGCAATGTAGATGTCGCCATTGTTGTACGTTGTGCTTGCTGCTGCGCCGGAAACGTAGTGATCCTGTATGCGGTAGACGCCGCCAAAGCCGATGGCCGGGGTCCACTTAGAGCCGAAGGAATCCTCTTTGAGCAGGCTGGCCTTGGCGTGGACAACATTCATTCCGGCGTAATCCCACAGAGGGCTGTAAAGGAGGTTGCTGCCATTCGTGTGAATAACGCGCGTATACCCGAACTCAACGCGGTTCCACAGACCCTCGGTTGCGCTCAGAGTGCTGATGGTGCCAATCACCGGCCCGGCGTTAATAAAGTGGTAGCCGACAGCCGGCATGGAGTAAATGTGACCGGCACGGGCCTGCAGAACATAGCCGGTCGGAGTGATGAAGCCGCCCGTCTGGCCTTCGAGGGTCAGATTCTGAGCCTTCGCGTATGGGGAAAGGACGACTGCCGGCAGAGCCAACAGAAGAAGAAGCGGGAATTTTGTTTTGAAGGTGGTCTTGTTTGCCACGTGTCAAACTCCAGTTGTTAGAAGATGGTAGCCAGCACGGTTTTTAAGCTTTTCAGGATAACCTTGTCAATCTCTTTCACAATCAAGTACCTGTAGAAGAATTTTTCCCTTCAAGGGTGGTAGACTCCGGGCATGAGGAAGGGCTTATTTCTTACCTTCGAAGGTCTGGACGGAACGGGTAAGAGCACACAGATCAAATATTTGGCCGCCTGGCTGGAAGCTCAGGGTCACCGGGTCACTCTGACCCGCCAACCGGGCGGAACAGTGATCGGCGACCGCATACGGGCATTGCTGCTGGACTCAAAAAGCAGCCAGCTTGCACCCAAAACAGAGCTTGGGCTGATGTTCAGCGACCGCGCACAGGGGATTGCCGAGGTTATTCTGCCTGCGCTTGAGGCCGGCCACATTGTCCTCTGCGACCGCTATACCGACTCCAGCGAAGCCTATCAGGGTGGCGGGAGGCAGCTTGGTTCCGAGACGGTTCTGGAACTGCACCGCGTCCTCTGCGGCAATCTTCAGCCGGATTTAACCTTCCTGCTCCAGCCCCCGGCCTCCGAGGCTCTGGGACGTGCCCGGCGGCGCAATGAGCGCACCCATGCCAGCACCGGAACCGACGAGAACCGCTTCGAGAGCGAGAAGGACGCCTTCTACGACCGCGTAGCCGCCAAGTATGAGGAGATTGCCGCCCGCGAACCGCATCGGGTCGTCAAGCTCGGCTCGGGCAGCATCGAGGAAATTCAGGCACAGGTTGTCGCCATTCTCTCCGAGCGTCTGTTGAAAATCGGTCCTGCAATAATTTGATACCCTCCAAACAGGATGAGCTTTCGCAACTTTATCGGGAATGAAGCAACGGTTCGGGCACTGCGCAGCTCAATTGCGAGCGAGCGTGTGCCGCAATCGTTGATTCTGGCGGGCAGGCGCGGCTCCGGCAAATACACACTGGCGCTGATGTTTATCAAGGCCATCAACTGCCTGAATCCGACCGAGAGCGACGGCCTGCCGGACTACTGCGACCACTGCTCCAACTGCGTTCGGATTGGCGAGGCCGCGAATCTTGAAGCGCGGGTCGAAGAGGCCATCGCCGCGCGCGATAACATGCGCGATGCCGACAAAAAAGATACGCGCATCCTCATCCAGACGCACACCGATGTGCTGATTATCCCTCCGGACCCGCCGCAGATGCTCATCAAGCTGGGGCAGGTTCGTCATGTGATTCACAATGCTTACTACCGGCCTCCGGTGGAGGCAAAACGTGCCGTCTTTTTATTCACCAGCACAAGTTTTATGAAGGAGGCCGCGAACTCGCTTCTAAAAGTGCTGGAAGAGCCGCCGCCGAATGCCTCCATCCTTCTGCTCTCAGAAAAACCGGGCGAGTTGCTGCCCACCATTCGTTCCCGCTGCCTCACCTACCGTCTGGGGGCTCTGCCTGCTCTGGAGATTGAACAAGTCCTCGCAGAGCGCCGCAAGGATTGGAAGCAGCCGCAACGCGCATTAGTCGCACGCCTTTCAGAAGGCGCCATGGGCCGTGCGCTGGGATTTGATCTCGACGTGTATCTGGAGGGCCGCAAAGAGGCCCTGCTGATGCTGCGTACAGCTCTGCGCGAGCCTGAGTTCTCTGCGCTCTTTCAGGCGACGGAGAAGTATCGCGGCGGTGCCGATGGACAGGAAAAGACTCTGGGCCTGTTGCGAGCCATGGGATCGCTTCTGGAAGATTTGCTCTTGACCATGGCGGGCACTCCATCGCTGATTCGCAACGTGGATATTGCTCCGGAGCTGGCAAGTATCTCCGAAGGCGTCAGCGTGGACTGGATTGAGAGCGCTGCCCGCGGACTGGCGCAGGTGGAGACCGGGATGAGACGCAATCTGCTGCGCAACTTATCAATTGATGCCTTTGTTGCCGAAATGACCCGCTAAAATAGGTAGACTAAATTCAACCAAGGAGAGTTCCATGTCCGACTCACCTCTTAGTTCCAAAAACAGAAACGACGATACTCTGAGCGGCACTCGTAAACTGGTGCGCCCCCGGCTGCCGGAGGGGATGCTGAATCGCGGGTCGTTGCGTCGGGATGGAGCAGTGTTGAGCAACTCTTCCGCGCCCATCCGTCAGGGCGAGGACAACCACGCCGAAATCTTCTATCTGCAAAAGCAGATTCAGATGCAGACTCAGATGGTGGTGGTACTTGAGGACGGGGAAGAACTCAAGGGTGTAATCGAGTGGTTCGACCGCAATGCAATTCGCCTGCGCGGCAAGGGCCGCATCATGATTTACAAAGATGCCATTCGTTATATGTACAAGATGGGCGAGCAGGATTAAATCTTTGCAGCCTTTCTCAACCGGTCGCGAATTGCGAGCCCAATTCCCTTCTCTGTCGGCAGCGGGCACAGAATCAATGTGCAGCCTGCGTCATCAAGCTCCCGAAGCCCCGCGAATAAGCGATTTGCCAACTCCTCCGCCGAATTCCATGCACCCCAGCGATAAATAGCCGCGGCTTTGACCGGCTCAGGCCAGCCATCCGGCAGCATCAATCCCAACTTCTCACTGGAAGCCTCTTCTGCGGCCTCGGTCAGGGCATCCTGCTGTACCGACTCCGCAACCGACTCCAGCAACACCAGCCTTGCATGCGGCGCATAATGTCGCAGGCCGATGCCAGGCGAAGGCTGCGCTTGCGGCTCGCTCTCCATCCCGCTTGGCGTGTAAAGCTTCACCTCGCCCGCGATGGAGCAAATCTGCTCAACCGTCAATGCTCCGGGGCGATAGAGCGTAACCGGATGCGTCGCCGGATCAAGCACCGTTGATTCCAGGCCATGCGGTGTGGGTCCGCCGTCGAGCACCGCATCAATGCGTCCGTCAAGATCGTCAAGTACATGGCGGGCTGTAGTGGGACTGGTGTGTCCAAAACGGTTGGCGCTCGGTGCTGCAATCGGCACACCGGCCATGCGGATCAGTGCGCGCGCAACGGGATGCGAGGGCATTCGCAAACCAACCAGCGAACGGCCTGCCGTGATGCTGTCGTCAATCCACGGGCTGCGCGGCAGCAGCAGTGTAAGCGGCCCCGGCCAAAAGGCTGCAATCAGCGCATGAGCCGATCCCGGCAAATCGCCTGCCACCAGCGGCAGCATCTCTTCGTCGGCGATGTGAACAATGAGCGGATCCCATGCCGGGCGCTGCTTGGCTGCGAATATTTTTTCTGCGGCTGCGGGATCGAGCGCATTCGCTCCCAGCCCGTAAACCGTTTCGGTGGGAAAGGCGACGGTGCCTCCATCGCGCAAAATTGCAGCAGCCTGCCCAAGGGCATCCAGAGCATCGGAGGAGTCGAGTTGGTTGGGATTGATCTTCAGCAGCAGTGTCATGGATATTCTTTTGAGCGAGTTGAACTCTCTCCTTATTAGACCATTCCCTGCCATTCCATGAAACCGGGCCGTCAAGGGACGTTCTGCACCTTTGCTACAAGCCTCCGCAGCAATTACCCTTGAGCCTATGGCGCTGATAGAAACAGAAATCAAATTTCGCGTGGCGGATATTGCCGCGCTGGAGCAGCAGCTTCGCAGCATCGGCTTTACCCTGCTGACCCCGCGCACATTTGAGAGCAACACGCTCTACGATACGCCGGAGCGCACTCTGCGCAGCAAACAGCAGATTCTGCGCATTCGTCAGTATGGAGAGCGCTGGGTGGTAACGCACAAGCGCGTTCCGCTTTCGATGACCAAAAGCGATGCCAACGAAGGACGCCACAAGCATCGCGAAGAAACCGAAACATCGCTTGGCGACGGTACTGTTCTGGCAGAGATTTTTACCCATCTGGGACTGCTGCCCTCCTTCCGCTATGAGAAGTGGCGTACCGAGTGGAGCGACAACATCGGACACTGCGTCATTGACGAGACGCCGATAGGCATCTACGCAGAGCTGGAAGGCACTTCGGACTGGATTGATGCCGTCAGCGCGAAGCTTGGCCTTGCACCGACGGATTGCCTGACCTTGAGTTACGGCAGGCTCTTCGAAGCGTGGCGGCTGGAGACGGGTTCGACGGCTGAACACATGACCTTCGACGCGGTTGCCAAAAAAATAAAAATTAACTGAAGCTGCAAACTGCCCAGCCGATAAATCCTTCATACGGATTCTCCGCTGGGCAGTGGTCTTTGGGCAATCACTGCCCGTTTTTTAGCAGGAGTTTACGCGCCCTCGGCACCGTGGCATTTTTTGTACTTCTTGCCGGAGCCGCATGGACAGGGATCGTTCCGGCCCACCTTTTCGCCGGTGCGTCGCTGCGTTGGCGCAGAGCTCTCGCCTGCTCCCGCTTGTCGCGCGGCCTGTAACTCGCGCTCCTTCTTGCGACGAAACTCCTGTTCAATGGAGTCAATCGTCGTCTGCGGTGTACGCGTCTGAATCGGAAGCTCCATCGTGGAACCTGCATCCTTGCCCGCTGAAGGCAGCGCCGAGGGCTCCGGTGCTACAAGGCGACGCGCTGGAATCACTGGCTTGATCGGCTCGCCATCGAGACCGACAATCTGCATCAGGAAGAGATAACGCAGCGTATCCTCCTGGAAGCGAGCCATCAGGCCTTCAAACAGATCGTAGGACTCCTTTTTGTAGGCAACCAGCGGGTCCTGCTGCGCGTAGCCACGCAGGCCGATGCCCTCCTTCAGGTGGTCCATCGCCAGCAGGTGATCCTTCCAGAGTCCGTCAAGAACGCTGAGCATGATCATCCGCTCGTGATAACGCATATCCTTTTCGCCGAGCAACTGCTCCTTGGCGTTGTAGATATCGGTGAGCGCGTTGAAGATGCTCTCGCCGAGTTCATGACGCGAGAGCGTTGCGGGCTCAATGCAAGCGGCAGCAATATCCAATCCAAATTGCAGCTTCAGCTTTTCATCCAGCCCCTTCAGGTCCCACTGGTCGGGATGGGCTTTGACGCCTGCAAACTCATCGAGCAGATCGCTCAGAATGCTGCTGACGTAATCCTCCAGAATGAGTTGCTTCTGATCGTTATTTTCCAGCAGTTGCTTGCGCAGGCCATAGACGGCCTCGCGCTGCTTGTTCATCACATCGTCGTATTCAAGCAGATGCTTGCGCGATTCAAAGTTCTGCGACTCGATGGCCTTCTGTGCCGCCTCGACACGTCGCGTGATGATGCCGGATTCAATCGGCACGCCCTCTTCCATCCCCAGACGCTTGAACATCGTCGAAACCCACTCGCCTGCAAATATCCGCATCAGGTCATCTTCAAGCGAGAGGTAAAAGCGCGATGCGCCGGGGTCGCCCTGGCGTCCGGCACGTCCACGCAACTGGTTGTCAATGCGGCGCGACTCATGCCGCTCGGTGCCGAGGATAAAGAGTCCGCCAACAGCAAGCACTCCTTCGCGCTCTTCGGCACAGGCAGCCGAGTGCGCATGGAAGACCTCTTCCCACTCCGGCAGCGTTGTCTCAAACTCCTGTCCCTGATAGTAGAAGCGGAAGAATCCGGCAGCAGCGGTCGGGTTCAGAGCGCCCTCTGCGGGTGAGATGGCGCGCGCGCTTCCCTTCTTGACAAGTTCCTGCTTGGCCATGAAGTCCGGATTGCCGCCCAGCAGAATATCGGTTCCGCGTCCGGCCATGTTCGTCGCAATCGTAACCATTCCGACGCGGCCCGCCTGCGCTACAATCTCGGCCTCGCGCTCGTGGAACTTGGCGTTCAGAACAACATGGCGAACGCCCTTCCGCTGCAAAATCTGCGATAGCAGTTCCGACTTCTCAATCGAAGTTGTTCCCACCAGAGCGGGCTGCTTCAGTTTGTGAAGCTCAGCAATCTGCTCTGCTACGGCTGTGTATTTTTCCTTTGCCGTGCGGAAGACCACGTCGGGATTTTCCTTGCGCAGCATCGGCTTGTTGGTGGGAATGACAACAATTTCCAGCTTGTAAATCTTGTCGAACTCGGCGGCCTCTGTCTCTGCTGTTCCGGTCATGCCGCTGAGTTTTTTGTAGAGGCGGAAGTAATTCTGGAAGGTGATGGTTGCCAGCGTCTGGTCCTCGCGGCGAACGCTGACGCCTTCCTTGGCTTCGACGGCCTGATGCAATCCATCGGACCAGCGGCGGCCCGGCATCAGGCGACCCGTAAAGGGATCAACGATGATGACCTCGCCCTCTTTGACCACATACTCCACATCGCGTTTGTAAAGCGCGTGGGCCTTGATGGCCGTCTCGATGTGGTGCTTCATATCCCAGTTCTCTACATCGGCGATGTTGCCGATGCCGAGCATCTTTTCAATCTTGTCCCAGCCCAGATCGGTGACGGTAATGTTCTTATGCTTCTCGTCAACGACGTAATCGCCGGTCAGAATCTTGTCTTCGCCGCGCTGAATCTCTTCGCCCTTTTCAAGTTCAGGGACAATGACGTTGGCGCGAACATATTTGTCCGTGGTCTGGTCGGTGGGACCGCTGATAATGAGCGGTGTGCGGGCCTCGTCAATCAGGATGGAGTCCACCTCATCAACGATGGCGAAGTAATGTCCGCGCTGCACGCAATCGGCGATCTCGAATTTCATATTGTCGCGCAGATAGTCAAAGCCGAACTCATTGTTGGTGCCGTAGGTGATGTCGGCAGCGTAGGCTTCCTTGCGCTGGCGGTCGTCAAGGTCATGCACAATCACGCCGACGCTCAGGCCCAGAAACTCGTATATCTTGCCCATCCATTCGGCATCGCGCTTGGCCAGATAGTCGTTGACCGTGACCACGTGTACGCCGTGTCCGGCCAGTGCATTCAGATAGCAGGCCAGTGTGGCGACGAGGGTTTTTCCTTCGCCGGTCCGCATCTCGGCGATCTTTCCCTGATGCAGAACCATTCCGCCAATCAACTGGACATCAAAGTGGCGCATATTGACGGCGCGTCGTCCGGCCTCGCGGACGACGGCAAAGGCTTCGGGCAGAATTTCGTCGAGAGCTGCGCGTTCGGCTGTATAAAGCTCGTCGGCATCCTTGATGCCTTCCACTTTGGCGGCGATGCGGGAGCGGAATTCAATGGTTTTGGCGCGCAATTCCTCGTCCGAGAGAGGCTGAATCTCTGGCTCGAACTGACCAACTGCATCCACCACCGGGAGCAGCCGTTTGATAACGCGTTCATTGCTGGTTCCAAATACTTTTGTTAGAAGATTACCGATCACTGGGCAAATTTCCTCATATACAGTGTAATGGGTCTGGGAAAATGGCGCTTGCAAAGTCCGAGCAATGGCTGTTAATTCACTGTGAGCGTTGTCTACATGCAGGTCAGGAGCAGTGAAAGAAACTGCATATGATAAGCCGACATTCGAGGACTTATTCCCGGCGAGAAGCGCGAGCCTCAGAGCCACGAAGAAGCACCGGCACCGCCGTTGCCATCCTGTCGATTAACTGAAACTACAGAGTGTACGTTTCAGGTCAATGTAAAGGCTTGTTGGTCCGTTGGTCTTGCAACTGAATGTATACTTTACGTGCCTCATCAGAAACATTTTAGAGGGTCTGTGGTATCCGGTCTTGCGCGGACGCTTGCCAAGGTTTTGAAGAGGTTATCGTTGCCTGAAGTTTGGGCGAGGCAGTTCTTTAGAGTGTATTGGCTGGAGGATAGAAATGAAGCCTCTTATGCATTTATGGCCGTACGCCGCCATGTTGATTGTTCTGCTCATGGCTGCACCGACTCGACCCTGTTTTGCGCAACATTGGCAGGAACTCGGCAGTAAAACAGATTCGCTAGACAAGACATACATCAATGTCGATTCGGTCGAGCAGGAAGACGGTTTTCGTATCGTTCTCATCAAGACTGTTTATCCAGAACCTAGACCAAACATACGCAATATAACCCTCGACAGTCATATCCAGCAGACCGCTATCGATTGTGGAAAAAGGATGTTTTTCGGAATTCGGACGTTCGGTTACCTAAACGGCAAGCAGGTTGCAGCTAGCCCCTTGATGACCGATTGGAAGACGAAGTTGATTCCTGTGGGTAATGATTCTTTGTCGCAGCACAGCGTATCCATTGCATGCAGCCTTGCCATAACAAGTGAGAGTAAGAAACCCGCAGAGTCATCCCCTGCTCCGCGAGACGCTGCACCGGCCCACTCGCCGCAATCCTTGCAGGATGGGGAGAATTTGCTATTTGCTCCGCCCAAAAACTTCAAAATCGGATATTACTCGGATATCAACTCAATGACTTTGTGGGTTCCAAACGGTCAGACTGCAGAGGACTGGACCGAGATGCTGACGTCCCTGATATTTCGCGGTCTCAAAGATGTGGATTCTACTGTGTTCTTACAGACCATTGAGTCGAAAATGATGGACGCTTGTCCTGGGGCTCCTAAAGACACCATCCGCAACGGTAAAGTGAACGGCTATGCTGCTTCGGAGTTGGTGTTCAAATGCCCAATGAACCCCAAGACAGGGAAGCCTGAAACCACCGTATTCCGCGTGATCAAGGGAAAAGACGCAATGTACTTAGTCAAACACGCCTGGAAAACGGTCCCATCAGATGAAGCCACACAAGCGCTCTCTAAATCCAGCGTTTGCGATACCCGAGGCTCAAGCCATCCATGCCAGTCCTCGAATCCACAGGCACCCCCTGCCCAAGCAAAGCCAGATTTTTCGACCGGCTCAGGGATTGTTGTCAACGAAGAGGGATATGTTCTGACCGATGCTCATGTCGTTAAGAGTTGCAGAAGTATCGCTGTCAAAACGCAGAATGGCGACGCACAAACCGCAAAACTGGAGGCCATAGACCCGAAGAATGACCTCGCTCTTATTCAGTCACCAGCCGGTTATGGACAATCTGCCCAGTTTCGTCCGCAATCAAATCCGGTCAAACTCGGGGAAAGCATAGGTGTTATTGGCTACCCTTTGACAGGCATTTTATCGACGGAGCCTAAGGCGACATTCGGCCAGATCAACTCCGTCGCCGGGATCGGCAATGACTACACGCTGCTGCAAATCTCCGCTCCAATCCAGCCTGGAAACAGCGGTGGCCCGGTACTTGACACATCCGGTAACGTAATTGGCATTGTAGTGTCACAGGCATCGCTCGCTATGATTTCCAAAACCGGTTCTATCCCCCAAAACGTCAACTTTGCGATACGCGGAGAACTTGCTCAGATTTTTATGCAGGCACACGGGGTAAGGTTCAAAGTAGGAGACCATAAAAAAGAACTTCACACGGAAAAGATAGCGGACGAAGGACAGAAATCGACGGTACTTGTAATCTGCGCTTCCGAGTGAGCGAACACGGATTTGACAATCTAAAGCATAAAGTCAACTACGCGGTGTCGCTCGGAAGATTCCGCCCCGCCGCCGCCCAAAATCGATTTCTTTGGTTCGGCGGGAAGGGTCATCACTCAAAACACCCCTGCTTTTAACATATTCTATATACAGCAGATTCCTCCCCTGCGTTGCGGAATGACAAACAAAATGCGGGCTATAAAAGAACCGAAGCGCTACACCTTCAACACCATCCCGCCATACTGCGCCATCCGTTCATCGCAGGTCAGCAGCGTTATCCCTTCCACCTGCGCCTGAGCAATCAGAATGCGGTCAAAAGGATCTTTGTGGATGGGCGACAATGCCCCTACCGCAAGCGTGTGGAGGCTGCTCACTGGCAATTCAATGTAGCCCTTGCTGATGAGCGTCTGATATAGGATGTGGGGTGCTACGAGAAAGTCCAGCCGGGCCTGCGCTTGTTTGATGGTTAGCTCCCATAAACTGGCCGCGCTGAAATAGAGATCGTTTCTGTCGTCGAGCACTATATCGCGCACTTTTGAAGATAATCTCTCCGGTTCGCATAAGGCCCAAATCAGCAGGTGCGTATCCAGAAGGTACTTCACTCTGCTTCGCCCTCAAACATGCGAATAATCTCCTCCTGATACATGGTGTCGAAGTCCTCCGGGATTTTGAACACCCCTTCAAGCCCGCCAAGACGGGATGGCTTTGCCTGCGCCTCCATCGGCAACACGCGCACCATCGGCTTGCCAGCTTTGGCAATAATAAAAGCCTCACCCAGCGCGGCCTGTTCCACCAGCTTTGAGAGATTGGTCTTAGCGGCATGGATGTTAACGGACTTCATAACTCACCTCAAATAACAAACTTAGTCTACTAGACTTAGTCTATTTTTTGCAAGCTAATATTCCCTTTTGAATCAACGTCGTTTTGCATATATACCTTAATGCGCACGGGGATGCGTCCTGTCGTAGACCTTCTCCAGTTGCGAATTCGTCAACTGCGTATATCTCTGTGTAGTCGACAGCCGCTCGTGCCCAAGCAACTCCTGAATAGCGCGCAAATCCGCGCCCTCCTCCAGCATGTGCGTGCCGAAGGCGTGGCGCAGCGTATGCGGATGGACATCGGCGGAGAGACCTCGCAGGATCGCAACATGCTTCACGATACGCCCGACACTGCGCGTCGTCAGACGGCCCGTCCCGCGCAGATAGAGGTTCAGCAGCAGCGCCTCGCAGTTTTTTTGTGCCGCTGCCAGTTTGACGCCGCGCTCCGGAAGATATTCCCGCAGAGCCAGCGCGGCTGCATCGCCCAGCGGAACATAGCGCTGCTTGCGTCCCTTGCCGCGAACAAGAATCGCTTCATTCGCCCAGTGAATGTCGCCGAGATCAATGCCAACCAGTTCGGCATTCCGAATCCCGCAGCCGTAAAGCAGTTCAAAGATTACGGTGTCGCGCGCGGGCCATGCAGCAATCTCGTCGTCAATGTGCTCAACCACTCCATTCATCTGCTCGATGGTTGGAACGCGAGGCAGGTGTTTAGGCAGCTTCGGCGTTGTTACCAGCGAGGCAACATTGCTCTCCACGCGCCCTGTTCGCGCCAGCCACTTGCACCACGAGCGAATGGATGCCAATGCACGCGCCACCGACGGCTTCGAGAGGCCCCGCTCATAGAGCGTTCCCAGATAGGCGCGAATCTGCGGATGCTCCAGATTCGACACGTTGAACTCAGCACCGTAATTTTTTGCGAGAAAATCTGCAAAGGCATCCAGTTCTCGCTGGTAAGCGCGCAGAGTGTGCGGAGAAGCTGCACGCTCATTCGACAGCACGACCATATATTCGTGTGCCAGCGTGTGAATGGGCGAGATGGTCAGAGCAGCCACCGCGCTACCCCTTCACCAGAAAGAGCGCTTTGGCGCGGGGATGATGCTCGCGATGAACCGTCTTCAAACGGCCAAGCGCCAGATGCGTATAGACCTGCGTCGTCGAAATATCGGCGTGGCCCAGCAGCGTTTGCACCGAGCGCAGATCCGCGCCATGCTCCACCATGTGGGTAGCACAACTGTGTCGCAGCATGTGCGGCGATGCCTGTTGGCTGGCCTGCTTGACCAGTTGCCAGAGCCATTGCCGGGTCAGAGGCAGCCCGCGCACGGAAAGAAAGAGTCGCGTCTTGTCTGCCTGCACCGATTGCGCCAGTTGCGGCCTGCCATCGCGCAGATAGATTGCCATTGCGTTCAGCGCAGCCTTGCCGAGCGGAACGATGCGCTCCTTGTCCCCTTTGCCGCGCACAAGAATGCGTCCCACATCGAACGCTAAATCTTCAACGCGCAGCCCTGTGACCTCAGAGACACGCAGGCCTCCGGCGTAAAGCAGTTCCAGGATGGCGCGGTCACGCAAAGATGCGGCCTTGGCCTGCGGATGCGTGGCGGCAAGTTCGGCGCGATCCATCATCGCGGCCACTTCAGACTCGGCCAGAGACTTCGGCAGAATCTTCCACGTGCTGGGAGATTCAATATTCACCGTCGGGTCGCGGGTGATGCGCTTATCGAGCAGGAGCCATTTGAAGAATCCGCGCAGGCAACTTAACTTTCTTGCCGCAGAACGCGATTCAATCCCGTGCGCGTGCAGATGATCGAGAAATGCAGAGAGGTCCTGCTGGGTCGCCGTAAACAAAAGCCGTTCGCCGCTCTGCTCCAGAAACTCGGCAAAGATGGAGAGGTCGCTGGCATAGGCCTCGCAGGTAAGCGGACGAAGCCCTTTCTCCACGCGGAGATAGGTCAGGTACTCTCGGATCAGCGAACTGTTGGGCAAGACTCCCATAGTGCGATTATGAGGGTCAACAGAGCTTTATGACGCGTTGAAGCTAAGAGAGCGAACCAAGAGAATCAGGGGAGTTCCAGCCTGGGTTCACTCTGTTGACATACCCATTGACAAACCCGATGCGCCCTGTACGGGTCTCCACCCTCGGGAGATGCAAAGCTGCGCGTTTTCGGCGACAATAGAATCGGATAATTAGCAGACGGAGAAGAAGAAGCGTGCTGGAAAGTGTTGAGATGGAATTAAGAATATGGACAGCGGACGAGATGCGACAGGCAGTTCGCATGCTCAATCCTCGAATTGCCGTATTTGATTGCGATGGAACGCTCTGGGGCGGCGATGCAGGCATGGGCTTTATGGACTGGTCGCTGGAACAGGGACTGGTCTCGCGCAGCATGAGCGACTGGATGAACGCCCGCTATCGCCTCTATAAACTGGGCGAGGTGGATGAGACCACCATCTGCGGCGAGATGGTGCAGATGTATACCGGCCTGCGCGAGAGCGAATTGCGCTCGGCAACCTCCATTTTTTACCATCAATTCATAGAACCCACAATCTTCCCGACCATGGTTACACTGGTTGAGGAGTTAGGGAACTCCGGCGCAGAGCTCTGGGCCGTCAGTTCGACCAATCATTGGGCGATTGAGGAGGCCATGAAGCAGTACGGCATTCCGCCGGAGAGAATTCTGGCTACTGAAGTACGCGTGGTCAATGGTCTTGTTACCAGCGAACTGATTCGTATCCCTTCCGGCAACGGCAAGCGCACGGCGCTGATAGAAGCAGGAATTGCGGCTCCCGATGCGGTCTTTGGCAACTCCATCCACGATCTGGCTATGCTCAAGATCGCGAAGCAGGCATTCCCCATCAACCCAAGTGAGGAGTTGCGCGAGGTTGCAGCCGAATCCGGCTGGCCGGTCTTTCTGCCGCTGGAACGCGCTTAAGCAGCATCCCAACAAATGTGTAGTTGAGTCTTTCAATTGCTGTTGAAATCATTTGAAGGCGAGCATGAAAGAAGTTCACAAATCGAACGGGCAAAACGGCGCTCATCGCGAGACCACGCGGGAGGTAAGACTGGTAGTGGCCGGCTTGCTGCTGCGCAATGACCTCGTACTCATCTGCCAGCGTCGTCCCGACCAGCCTATGGCGATGCAATGGGAGTTCCCCGGCGGCAAAGTGGAACCGGGCGAGACTGCCGAGCAGGCTCTTGCGCGCGAGCTGAATGAAGAGTTGGGAATCACTGCCGAGATTGGCCCCCGCGTAACGAGGATTCTGCACACCTATCGCAGTGGAAGCGCAGTGGACTTGCAGTTCTTCAAAGTGAGCAATTTTGAGGGAGAGTTGGAGAACCGCATCTTCAACATCATTCAGTGGACCCCTCTGACGCGGCTGCCTGAGTATGAATTTCTGGTGGCTGACCGCGAACTGGTCAAGGATCTGGCCGCGGGAAAGCTGCTGTAATCGCTCACAATCAAACGGCGGAGACAGCTTGAACTGTCTCCGCCGTTTGATTGTGGTGGTTAAAATTAGATGCTCAACTCAGGCACATCAAGCCATGCACGCTTCTTCCAGCTTTCCAGACCAAGCTCGGCAAGCTGCACTCCGCGAGCGCCTTCAAGAAAGTCATGCGGGAAGGGAATATCCTCGACCACATGCCTGAGGTAGAGTTCCCATTGTACCTTGAATGCATTCTCAAAGTTTTCGTTGTCGGGAACATCCTCCCATGCATCAAAAAAATCAATCGGGTTCTTGATGTCCGGATTCCAGATGGCCTTTGGCGTGTTGACGCGGTGTTGAGCCTTGCACTCACGCAGTCCGGCAACAGCGCTGCCATGCGTTCCATCCACCAGCATGGTGAAGAGCTCATCGCGATAAACACGAGTGGCCCAGCTTGAATTAATCTGCGCAACCATGCCGCCTTCAATCTCAAAGGTTCCATAGGCGTAGTCATCGGCAGTACATTTGTAGATTTTTCCCTGCTCGTCTACACGCTCAGGAATCGCGGTTCCAGCCAGACAGTTCACAGCCTTAACCTTGCCGAAGGTGTGATCGAGCACATAGCGCCAGTGGCAGAACATATCTACGATGATGCCGCCGTCATCCTCCTTGCGGTAGTTCCACGAGGGCCGCTGCGAGGGCTGCCAGTCGCCTTCAAAGACCCAGTAGCCGAACTCGCCGCGCACACTGAGCAGTTTGCCGAAGAATCCGGAATCAATCAGCCGCTTCAACTTGCGGATGCCGGGCAAAAAGAGCTTGTCCTGCACAACGCCATCTTTGACGCCTGCGGCCTTGGCCAGCTTCGCCAGCTCCAGCGCCTCTTCCGAACTGACGGCGATGGGCTTTTCACAGTAGATATGCTTCTTTGCCGCGATGGCCTTCTTCACGCAGGCAGCGCGCTGGCTCGTCACCTGCGCATCAAAGTAGATGGGATCGTCTGCATTGCGCAGTGCCGCGTCAAGATCGGTAGTGTAACGCGTGATGCCAATCTCTTTGGCCAGTTTGGCAATCTTGTCCGGATTGCGTCCAACCAGAATTGGGTCGGGATAGAGAAAAGTGCCGTCAGAGAGCTTGACGCCGCCCTGCTCGCGGATGGCGAGTATGGAGCGGACCAGATGCTGGTTGTATCCCATACGCCCGGTAACGCCGTTCATGATGATTCCGATTCGCTTCTGTGCCATAACCTTGTGTTGTTACCTTTCGTCGGAGTGTCTTTTACTTTGTTGCGGGCTCGAGTGTGGCCTGCGTAGATTCAACCTGCTGGGGCCAGCAGGCCTCCAGCGCCTTGCGGCACTCTTCCAGACGCGCTCCCCCATCGTGCAAATGCGGTTCGAGAGAGATTTCTCCGCAATAACCGGACTCGGCCAGCATTCTGAAGAAAGCCGGATAATCGCAAATTCCCTTCCCAGCCGGAACCCAGCGTGGCTCGTCGCGCCCATCTCCAAGATAGGGATCAGAGCGCAGCATATCCTTGACATGGACATGTCGGATAAACGGCAGCACACGGGCATACTCCGGCAGCGGCGAGCGGCCCGTCTGCCACGCAACATTCCCTGGATCGTAGTTGATGCCCAAATGCCTGCTGCCGGCCGCATTCAACGTCCGCAGTGCGTTGTCGCCGGTATCAATCAGGCAGATCGGCTCCGGCTCTACCAGCAACTCCAGCCCAAGCGTGTGCGCAGCCTCTGCCGCTTCGCCAAGAAGTCCGGCAGCACGATGACGGTCCCTGCTTCTGAGTGCATGATTCTCCGACTTGAGAAACCCAAAGCAAAGTACACGACGGAAGCCCCAGCGCTCGGCCCACTCCGCAACACGCGGCAGAACTTCTTTGACCGCAACGTGCGCATCATGGACGCGAGGCTGCGTCATCTTGAAAAGTCCCGGCGAAACGGCGGTGACAGTAAGCCCCTCCCCCGCCAAAATCCGGCTGACCTCGTCGAGTTCCGCGCGATCGCAGAAGGGAAACCTGCCGCTCCTGAGCCCGCGAATTTCGATGCGCCGGATGCCGCAGGCAACCGCCTTCTCTGCGGAGGTGCGAAGGTCAAGACCAATCTCATCGGAGACCAGCCCGAGCTGCGGCAACGGCGATAAAAGCATCTGTGTCATCGTTCCACTTCGATAGCACTCATCCGCGCAGTCACATCGGCAAGCATAACGCGAGTGTCGGTTGAAGAGGATTCGTAGAACGCGGTAACCGCTACCAAATCATTGACCGCACTCTGCACCGAGACAGGCACGGGAGTGTTATCGCGAATCGCCTCAAGGAAGCGGCGATGCTGATTAAAAGGTTGATCCACATCCATGCCGACAGCAGGAATCACAAGCAGTTGCGCGCTATCGCCCTTGTAGTGGATGACCTCCCCCTTAAACGGCTCCTTGTTGCCCTGCAGGAGCAACCAGCGATTGGAAAGATACGTGGCAGAGCCCCGTGTGCCCTGAATACTGATCTCCTCGCCCTTTGCCGTCCATCCGGTATCAACCGTAGCCTTAACGCCATTCTCAAATTGAAAGAGAGCTAGGCCGATGTCTTCGCCTTCAAGGTTCGGGCAGTGCATGTTGTCTTTGATGCCGAGAACACTGACCGGTTCAAGGCCACTGAGAAAGCGGAAGAGATGCAGGTAGTGAACCCCGAGCTGAAGAAATACGCCGCCGCCAATCTTGTCGAGCGAGCCGCGCCATCCCGGCTTTCCCTTCCTTGATATGGCCATACCGCCGGTGTGCATATAACGCGCGTAAAGATGAACCAGCGAGCCAAACCATCCCTGACGAACCATCTCCGCAAGGTCATAATAAATCGGCTGGTCAAGATAGCTCATGAACACGCCGCTCCTGCCGGTTGCAAGGCTCTCGGCTTCGAGGATGGCAACAGCATCCGGAAGAGTACCGGCGATGGGCTTCTGCAAAAGAACGTGCTTGCCGGCCTTCATTGCCGCTACGGCCTGCTCGCGATGCAGATGATTGGGTGTATTCACCAGAACTACATCCACATCCTCGGCCAGAGCAGCTTCAAAATGAGTGGAGGTGCGGGGACGCGGCTGGTTCACTGCAAAGTAATCCGCAGCACGATCCAGTACGGCCTGATCCAGATCAACCAGAACTGTTACTTCAACCCAGTCAAGCTCGCGGTAGATTTTCCAGTAAAGTTCAGCAATTCCACCGCCGCCGACAAATGCACATCTGATTTTCATTTTGATTCCTTAACCCATGCAGCAGAGCAAATTCAAGAGCTATGCATGCAACCGGTTCAGCCGCGAACCCTTTGCGCGAGACCCGAGGTTCCTACTCATTCTGCTTCCCCCGAAGAATGCAAACAATGTCTAAAACCGTCATTTTCAGACACAAATCGAGACCCTTTTGTGTGAAGCTGATCGTAAGAAAGCAATACAGTTTTCTCAAGAGAGAAAACGATGCCTGGGACTGCACTTTTCGCTCATTCTCGATGAATCATTCCCGCAAAAACTAGAGCCGTTCGAGTCCCAGGCCCCCATCAAGCGTTAACACGGCACCGGGAGCGTAGGACAGGTCGCCTCTGACCAGCATGGCAACCACCCGTCCAATATCCTCCGGCGTGCCCCAGCGCTTTTCCACCAGCAACCCGCTCTCAATCAGCGCATCGTACTTGCCCTTGACGCCGCTGGTCATATCCGTTGCGATAATGCCGGGGCGTACCTCAAAGACGCCTACACCATACTCGGCCAGCCGCACCGCCCAGAGTCTGGTCGCCATCGCCACACCCGCCTTCGAGAGGCAATAGTCTCCGCGATTGACGCTGGCCACGGTTGCAGATATCGAGCTGACATTCACAATCGTCCCGCGAAAATCGCTGCTCTGCCCGCGCTGCTCAACCATCCAGTTCGCGACGGCCTGCGTCAGAAAGTAAGGCCCCTTCAGATTTGTAGCTATCAGATCGTCGAAGCTCTCCTCGCCGGCTTCGAGAATATCGGCACGAACCTTCGGCGCAATTCCTGCGTTGTTAACCAGCACATGCAGCGCGCCAAACTTCTCCTTCGCAAATGCAAGCAGAGCCTTGCGATCTTCGCTGTCGGCAACATCGGCGGCAAAGTACTCCGCCTGCACACCCTGCGCAGCGAGCGCGGCACGAGCGGCTTCCACCTCTGCTGCGGGTCTGCGGCCAGTGATGAGGACGTTACGGCCCTCCCGGGCCAACGCCATCGCAATACCGTAGCCAATGCCGCGCGAGCCGCCTGTGATGATTGCGTTCAGCTTGCTCATTTCCCTGCTCCCTCTGCCCCGAAAAATGTGTAATAGCTTCCCTTGGTCAACTTCAGCAGCAGCGTACCCAACTCCAGCAGATGATAGTCGCCCCACATGCTGCTTTCGCCTGCCGGAACCTTTGCACCTGCTGGAATTGTGTCCCAGCCATTCGGGCGATGATAGACGCTGTGCAGCAGGATTCCCTCATGCGCGGGATTCAAGGCCAGATACTCATCCTCCAGCAGTCTCCGGCTGACGGTAAGACCCGCCTGAAAATAGCGTTCGCCAGTTGCGCCAAGGTAATGTCCCAGCCGCAGCAATCCCTGCGCGGCAATGGCAGAGGCTGAGGAATCAACCGGCTCAAAATCGTTGCAGGGCTCTGCGGCGCGACTCTTCCAGTCGCCCAATCGGTGCAACTCCGGTGCGCCTGTATCCCAATAGCAAATTCCGTCCAGCGCCGCGGCCTGATCCATGTAAAAATCGCAGGCTGCCCTTGCCGCCCGCTCAAAAATCGCCATGATCTCGGCCTTAGTTCCTGCGCCAGCAGCGGTGAATTCGCTCTCCGGGAGTGTTGCGAGGAACTCCAGTTCCTCTGCAAATCCAAGCATCGCCCACGAGAGTCCGCGCGTCCACGTGCTGAAGGCAGAGTAGCCCTGCTGCGTCGAGGGGCAGCGGAAGGCGCCGCTGGCCACGTTGAAGATTGCCTCGTGCGAGGTGCGTCCGCGCCGCTCCGGCGTGTCGTAGATGTCGCGCCCTTCGCCATAGTAGAGATTGAATTTCGCCGTTGTCTTCCCATGTCGCAGCAGGCGGCCCAGCAGATTGATCTTTGCGTCCTGCTCGCCCATCAGCGCATGACCGAGCATATGGCTGACACCGCAGATACGAACCGTTCGGATGGTATCTATAAAGAGCGAATGCGCTCCGTTAAAGGAACAGATGTAGCCTTCGCCACCGCCAAGATTCGTCCAGCGGGCAGCCTGCACTGCGCCGCTTACCTTGAGAGCCAGTTCGTAGAAGGCCAACTCCCACTCGTTGCGCTCGATTGCGCCTTCCAGCATCAGGCGGCGAAGTTGCCCGTAGGTAGAAAGATTGTTGAATCCGTGGTCATGCACTCCGGTATGCGTCAGGTGCTCTGCCATTTCACGAACTGTCGCTTTGCGTCCGACTTCAAGCAGCCTGCGATCGCCTGTTATCTCAAAGGCCAGCAGAGCATTGCCGAACTGGAAGCCCTGCGTCCAGGCCGTCCATGCTCGCGCCGTATAGCTGCCTGCAATGGTGAAGACAGGAGCGCCATCGCCCTGCTGCCAGCGCCTGTCGAGCGCCAGAGTCTTTTCTGCTGCCAGCGCAAAAAGCCGCTCGACGGGTGCCGAGAGTGCAGAAAGCTTCAATCCGTTCTCAATCTTCATGACTGTTTCCTGACTTGATTTGCAAGTTGTCTTTTTCTTTTAGACGTGGCTCTCAAAACGCTGTTTCATCCACGGCAGAATCTCGTCACCATCCATCTCCCAAATCTTCTGGTTGAATATCTCAACCTCAATCGGGCCGGTGTATCCGGCAGCATTAACATCGCGATGCATGGAAGGCAGGTCAATGACGCCATCGCCCATCATGCCGCGGCCCATCAGCATATCCGGCAAAGGAGAGAGCCAGTCACAAACATGGAAGCCGAAGATGCGTCCCTTTGATGCGGCAATGTTCGCGCTGAGTTCCGCGTCCCACCAGATGTGGTACGCATCAAGCACCACCCCAACGCGCTCCGCCGGAAAAGCCGAGGCATAGCTGAGTGCCTCGCGAACGGTGACCAGCGCACAGCGATCCCCGGCAAACATGGGATGCAACGGCTCCAGTCCCAGCGTTACACCGCGCTCCGCAGCATGAGGAACAATCGCTGCAAGGCCATCCTGAATCATCCTGCGGCCATCGGCAATGGGAACATCGGCGCTGGCTCCGGCCACGATGACCAGAGTATCAGCCTTCAGTTCCGCAGCCTCGTCAATAGCGCGCAGATTGTCTTCAATGCGCTTTCTGCGCTCGTCGCTGTCCGATACGACAAAAAGCCCTCCCCGACAGACACTCGACACATGCAACCCGGCCTCGCGCACCTTTTTTGCCACCGCAGAAAGGCCGGAATCGGCTATCTTGTGCCGCCAGAAGCTGATGCTGGGAATCTGATGGCGAAGGCAACCCTCAATGGCTTCGAGGGCACTCCAGCGCTCGACTGTAATCTGGTTCAGGCTTAAGCGTTTGCAGTCTGCCATGGTCGGAATGTTCCTTTCCACTCCGACAGCAGAATAGGCGGTTCCCCCTAGTTCTGGCGAGGGACAAAGTTATCTAATTCTTGGACATAACGCTCTTTTCAAGAAAGAAGGCTCCCCGAAGCGATCCGGGGAGCCTTCAATTTCCAGCGGTATTCCTAATGAGCGACTGCCAGCGATGCCGTTCGGCTGCCACTGCTCTTCCATCCAAAGTAGATGATGTAGAGGTAGCAGAGAACAGGAAGAATAAAGGCGTGGTGAATACCGATGGCGTCTGCAATGGTTCCCTGCAGGGCAGGGATGATGGCTCCGCCGATAATGGCCATAATCAGCATACTGGAACCGGCGCTGGTCAAAGGCCCCAAGCCCTCAACGCCAAGAGCGAAGATGGTCGGGAACATGACCGAATTGAAGAAACCAACCAACAGAATGGCGATGACCGCCGTCCATCCAAAGGTCAGCATGGAAGTGAGCACCAGCAAGGCTGCACCTGTTGCAGCAAATATCAGTACGCGGGCTGCGGGCAGTCTTTGCATCACGGCTGCACCCAGGAAGCGTCCAATCATTGCGCCGCCCCAGTAGTAGCTCACAAACTTGGCCGCCATCGCAATGCTGATGCCGCCGATATAGGGCTGGCTGATGTAGTTGACCAGAAAGCTTCCAATGGAAACCTCGGCTCCTACATAAAGAAAGATTCCAATAATGCCCAGAAACAAATGTCCATGCTTGAGCAACTCCCATTTGGAGACCTTCTGCCCAACCGGGATGCGGATCTCCGACGTGTTCTGCAGCATCGGCAGTTTGGAGAAGCGGATAGCTATTGCCAACAAAACCAGAAGGCCCGCTAGTACGCAATAAGGCATCTTGACGGTGGCTGCCTGCGTCTGCTGGTAGAGGAGGTACTTGGCAGCACTCAGCGCCTTCACGTCCTTATCGGCAAGCTCCGTGGTTCCCAGAATAAAGAGTGCGCCCAGTACGGGAGCAATCGTGGTTCCCAGCGAGTTGAAGGCCTGCGTCAGGTTAAGGCGCGAAGAGGCCGTGCGTACCGGCCCAAGCGCCGTCACATAAGGATTGGCAGAGACCTGAAGCAGCGTCATGCCACCAGCCAGAACCATCAGTGCTGCCAGAAAGATTCCGTAGGTGGTCAGCGTGGCGGCAGGGATAAATCCCAGACAGGCCACCGCCATCAGTAACAGCCCCACAACCATCGTGTTTTTGTAGCCAATCTTGTCAATAATCTTGCCCGCTGGCTGGGCAAAGAGGAAGTAGCCCGTAAAAAAGGCAAACTGCACCAGCATGGACTGGAAGTAGTTGAGTTGAAAGATTGACTTCAGGTGCGGGATGAGAATGTCGTTGAGGCAGGTGATAAATCCCCAGGCAAAAAAGAGAGAAGTGACCGTTGCCATTGCCTTGTAATCCGTCGTCGGCTCACTGGCAGTCACGCGCGTTTCAGCAATCTGCATGAATCATTCCTTCGTCAGCCTATCGTTCCCGGCACACCGATTCCAGCAGGCATGGCGGTCGCAGGCACTTGGTTTTGGGATGGTCCCCGGGGATTCAGGAGCTGTTGAATCTGCTGGATTTTCCCTCAACCAAACTACACGTTTTCCCACTTTTTTGCTTGTGCCTTTCGACACACGGAACAACACGGCATCCGGCAGAGACGATGCTGCGCAGACAGGCTTTAAGAGAGCGTGGTTATCTTCATCGAAACCCTATCAAAATCAACACTTCCGAGCCCATGGTCTGCGGCCATCTTAAGATAAGGCAGTTGCTCAGGGTCCAGATTCCAATAAGCCTTGGCCACATAGGCGTCCAGAGCCACCGGATCGGTTCCCGCCACCATGGTCCGTTTCAGCGCCACATCCTCCAGATTACCGCCCGTTGGCCCGTTACGCAGGAGAATGCGGTAGCAATCGAGCATGGTCAGTGTCGGCAGCATGAAGGAGGCCAAATCCACCAGGCTCTGATGTATCTGCTGATGCAGGCGATTGCGCTGCCCGCCCAGAATGCCGTACCAGTTCTTAAATCCCAGCGTAGCTCCGGTCAATCCGTGATGCTTTGCAATGGGAAGATTGATCATCTTGTCGGCTTCGAGGAAGGGCTCAAAGACCAGCCAGTTCCTCAGCACAACACCGCCGATGTTGACCTCGCGGAAACGCTCCGGGTCCGGCAGAATTACCTCTGCTCCGGCGCTCTTTGCAGCAGCTTCAATCCCGGAGCGCTGAAAGCAGCGACGCGGATCGTTGCAGCTTACATCGGTGACAACTACACGTTTTGCGCCGGCCTGCCAGCACTGGCGAACCACCTCGGCCACCACATCCGGATTGGTATTGGCTGCCTGCTCCGGCGTGCGGTCCCATGCAACATTGGGTTTAAGGACAACAGACTCTCCGGGACGGATAAAACGGCTGATTCCGCCAAGATTCGCGAGCGCATGTTGAACCAGTTCGCGCGGCTCCCCGCCACCGACCACCGTCAACAGAGGCCACCTGGAATCAACAGCGACCTGATGATTCCTGCGTGAGTATTGAGCGCTCTCGGCCACCGGATGATGATTGCGCTCGCTCAGCCACAGAGCCGCAGCGGAGGTGCCTGCTGCAACTCCGCCAAGCCGCAGAATCTGCAGCAGAGCCTCTCTTCGCGTGAATCCGGTTTCCGTGGCCAAAGCAGTGCTCCTCTATACCTGAAGCAGCGAGAAATGTCTTGGATCAGCAACTCCGAGTTGATGCTCCGCATCCGCAGCCACTGCAATATATTTGGGCGAACGGTTTGCAGCCGCCAAAGTGGGCATCTTCATCTCTGCACGCTTCTGCTCAATCCACTGCCATGCAGTGTAATCCAGAGCTACGCGGTCTGCGCCAACCAGCAGAGAATTCGGCTCCCAGACAAACTCCGGCTTGAAGCCCGGTCCACCGTTGTAGCAGGCTGTCAGAGCATCCCCCACAGTAAAGCGAACCTTCTCGCGCACCTCGGGAATCCTGTTCAAATCCGCAACATACGGGCTGCAATTGCCGCCGTGCAACTCATTCGGCTTTTGCACGACTCCATACATATTCTTCATTGCGAAGGTAATGCCGGCACCGCCGTGATCCTTGAGAATCGGCATATTGATGACCATGTCCGACTCGCGGGTGAGAATCTTAGCAAGATGCACGGTGGCCTTGCCGAAGCTGACCGACGATTCTTCGAATCCATAGCCGGGCGCATCATTGCCGAAGCAGCGAATCTTATTTTTGTCCATGGAGACGGTGTAACCATTGCGCTCCAGCTCATGCGTATTGCGATCCCAGATGATGATGTCGCCGGCCTGGATGCCTGCCTGCTGTATCCGTTCGCAGACGGCTAAAGCCAATATCGGATGCGTGCAAAGTCCCTTGCCGCCAAGCATGTTGACCTTGAGGGTCACTCGTTTGGCTGATCCAAGAATCTGCTTCCACGATTCCACCGGCCTGTTATGGCCGGTATAAGTGGCAATCGCCTTGTCCAGCAGATCAAGCACTCGCTTCTCATCCGGCTGAACACCGCCTCCACGCACGTTCTTATCCGTGGCAAGAATTACCCTCGGCTTTGCAGATGACTCCGCAGCAGACTTCATCATGCCGGCTAAACCATTTTCTTCCGTGCCGAGCAGCATGGCTCCCATGGCAACGCCCTTCAGTACTTCCCGCCGATTCGCCATTACAGCCTCCCGTAAGCTGATCTTGTGAACGATTGAGTTTTTACAGCCTGGATTCAACGCCCTTTGCCAGAGCCACCAATGCATCCTGACTGGTGGGCGAGGCCTCATACGCAACAATCCTCACCAGCGATTTCCCCTTGCAAAAAACTGCACTCTGCACATAGGAGAGCCCTACGTCGCCCAGAGCAACGCTTTTGCCGCCAGCCGCAGTTGTGCCGTCAAAGAGCTTGCGCGCAGCAGTTGCATCGTTGAAGGTATGCACCTCGACGGTTGCCTCCAGTTGGCCCTGATATTTGTAGTCCGCCGTCGCGGTGGTTACAACACCAGCCTGCACATACTGGTCTGCGCCTCCGTCCATGTACTGCCAAAGGTCCGCCGCTGCATATTTTTTTGTGTCGCCGCTCTTGTCCCAGCCGGTAACGGTTCCGCTCGGAGGCATCGGATCACCCTTCGACTTTTTGCAACCTGTAACGGGAAGCAATACGAGCAAGGCGACCAACAAACATCCCATAAACAACAGACGATTTCGATTTGCGTGTTTCACATTCATCTCCTAGGAACGATTCAGTAAAATTTGTGCGCCGGGCGTACGGCTTTCCCCAATACTGCTGACGGCCACAGCCGGATGATCCTGCAAAGGACAGGCATACTCACAGGCCCCGCAACCAACACAACGGCTGGGATCAACGCGCGGCTGTTTCAGAATTTTCTTCTGGCCATGCGAGTCAATCACTTCGGCCTCCTGCACGTAAATCGCCTTGGGCGAGACCGGACACCACTCCTCGCAGACAATACACTCCGTCGCCATGGCCCACGGCAGGCAGCGACCTCTGTCATAAAAGGCGAGTCCCAGGCGAATGGGCTGCTTCTGCTCGCCGACACCCACCACCCAGCCCTTTTCCTTTGGAGTAATCTGCCAGATTGCACCCGTCGGGCAGACCTCGGAGCAGAGCACGCAACTCGGTTCGCAGTAACCAATTCGCGGAACCAGCATCGGCGACCACAAGCCTTCCAGCCCAGCCTGCTCCAGCGTCGGGTGCAGGGAGTTATTCGGGCAAACCTTCATGCACTCCCCGCAGCGAATGCAGCGGGAAAGAAAATCATTCTCCGCCAAAGAGCCCGGAGGCCGAATCAACTTCTCATTGCGGCTGTGCCCGGTCCCGCTGCTTGCACGCAGCATAGGAACAGCAACTGCTCCGGCAGCAAGGCCGGTAAGAGCCTTGCGACGACCCATATCCGGTGTCGCAACCTCCTTTTCCTTGCGGAAGAACTGAAAGCTCAGGCTGTGCTGCGAACAGATGCCCACGCAGTTCATGCACATCAGGCACTCAGACTTGCGCCACAATGCGCCGCCAATCGGATCATCTCCGCCCTGACAGTGCATCAGGCAGCGATTGCAGTGGTTGCAGGCATCGGCATCCTTATGCAGGCCGAGAATTGACCATCGGGAAACAGCGCCAAGCAGCGCTCCCAATGGACATAGCGCACGACACCAGAAGCGCGTCACCCGCAGGCTGGCCGCAAGAATCAGCAGAAACAGAATGCCGAGAAAAACGCTCTGCACAAAGCGCGGCTGGCGATAGTCCAGCACTGTTGCCTGCATCCCGCCGTGGAGTGCGTGACCCGTGGCCTTAATCCATGCCGTGTGACTCTGCTCCATTGGGGTCAGCGCTGAACGCACTGCCAGATTCCAAGCTGGCATCAGCGACATGCCCACCGAGCGCACCAGTAAACTAAAGGGATCAAACAAGCCCAGCAGCGAGGAGCCGCAGAGCGCGGCTACCAATCCCGCCAGCAGCAACATATATTTGCTGGTCTGCCAGCGCTTATAGCGATTCGATTCCAGTCGCAGCTTGCCGCGTTTGGCCTCAGAGGGCTGCACGCCGACAATGTGCTGGAGCGTCCCCATCGGGCAAATCCAGCCGCAGAAGAAGCGTCCCAGAAAGAGGGTTGGAATCAGGATAATCAGGCACCAGATAAGGCCCTGATAGAGCGCGTGGGCAGAGAGTGCATTCACCAGCGCAATCAGCGGATCCCACTCAAAAAAGAGGCGAACCGGAGCCATCCCATGGATGTCCCCGTTGGCTTGTGGAGTGGTTCGCAGGGTCGTCAAAACCAGCAAATACACAAAAAAAGCCAGGAAAACAATCTGTGAGATTCTACGCAGCCGCACAAGCCAGTTTTGAGACACAGAACTCCTGCCAACTTCAGGCTGAGAAACTCCAGCAGGATTGATTGAACCCGAAATGGAATCTCTAAACCAGTGACGCCCGTCACTGGCACACTCCGCAGCACCTTTGCCAGCCGCGAAAAGCCTGAAAAGGATGGAAGCATCTGAAGAAATGAAGAGAGAGAAAAAGCCGGACAAGCAAACACAAACGAACAAAACAGGCGATGCTCGCTTGCTGCGCGCATCGCCTGTCCGTATTAAGTTGTTAAAGGATTAGTGTTACCGCGCCATCCATCCGCCATCAATGACCAGGACATGACCATTCACATAGTCGCTTGCACTGGATGCCAGAAAAACAAGCGGGCCTGCCAGATCAGACGGTAATCCCCAGCGACCTGCCGGAATGCGCTCCAGAATCTGCTTCGAACGCTCGGCATCGGCACGCAGGGGTGCGGTATTGTCCGTCGCCATGTAGCCAGGAGCAATCGCATTCACGTTGATTCCCCTGCCTGCCCACTCATTTGCAAAGGCCTTGGTCAATTGAGCAACGCCGCCCTTGGCTGCTGCATAACCCGGTACATTGATTCCGCCCTGAAAGGCCAGCAGTGATGCAGTATTGATGATCTTGCCGGAACCCTGCGCCAGCATGTGCTTGCCCGCCAACTGTGTCAGGCGAAAGACCGCGGTCAGATTGATGTTGATCACTGCAAGCCAATCCTCAAGCGGATGATCCACTGCCGGCGCGCGGCGAATAATGCCGGCATTGTTGACCAGGATGTCAATGGTGCCGAACTCCGCCACCACCTCGTCAATCAGTTTGGGGCAGGTGGAAACATCGCTCAAATCTGCCGTGAAAACCGCTGAGCGTACTCCGGCGGCCTTCAGCGTTTCGTGCGTCGCATCCGGCGAAAACTTCGGATGATCATGCAGAGCAATCTGCGCACCGGCCTCCGCCAGAGCAATTGCAATTCCCGCACCCAATCCACGCGAAGACCCGGTTACCAAAGCTGTCTTCCCCTTCAGGCTAAAACTATCCAAAATCATGCTTTCTCTCGCTTTCGTTGTTTTTGTTTGTGTCCGCTACAGTAGATTGGCAATTACAGTCTCTCTTCCCAGCGGAGCAGCCTACGGCTGAAGCAACGCTGTTGCTGCCCAGAGCAGCGGGCCCTGACCATGAAAATCCCCTGTAATGCGCTTGCGCAGCAGATAATACTCGACATCGTTTTTCTTATTCGTACCTTCACAGACATTTGTGACTTCGTCATGCTGGTCAACATATCCGGCAAGCCCGATCCACGCCTTTCGAGCCGCGATGCCATAAACGTCTGAGTCGAGCCATCCACGCTTCACGCCTACTATCATCGCATAAGTGAACATGCCGGTACTTGAGGTCTCCGGCCATGCATCCTCGCGGTCTATTAACTGGCGCCACATGCCATCCTTGCCCTGCGTCCTGAGCAGCGCAGCCATCATGGTGCGATAGCCAAGAAGAATCCGGGGATATAAGGGATGATCTTTCGGCAGTTCGCTGAGTAATTCCGTCATCCCCGCAGCCATCCAGCCATCCCCGCGCCCCCAGTAAATGGGCACGTCAATCGAGTGATAGAAAAGCCCGCCGGGCTGCTGCAATTTATCAAGATATGCGGCCATCTCCTTTGCAGCACGGTTCAGATACTTTTTGTCATGGGTTGCCCGGTAGGCCTCGACCTGCAGGACAGTAATCATATACATGTCGTCAATCCAGTAGCGTGTTTCAGAAGAGAGGCCGTCGGGCAGCGGGTTCTCCCATTGCCTGTCTGCCCATTGCGTACCGTAGTCGAGGAACCTTGCGGAATGGGTCTCTCGCGCAATCTCCAGCGGCACAACGCCAAATACAGAATCATCCACATAGTGGAGCTTCGGGATGCGAGACGATTCTGCTCCGCCGGGCATCAGCGGCTCAAAACGCTTAATTAATTCATCGCGCAGCTTAGTGTTATTCGTGGTTTGCGCAAAGGTCAGCGCCCCATACCACGTAACGACCTCAGAGTAATGGATCGTCTCCTGATATTGATGAGGGCTTGTGACAAAGTGCTGTGCCACGCGACTCCCCAACTCCTGCGGAGAAATCCCTTCCGGCCAGTTCACCAGATGGTTTTGCTGCCCATATAAAACGCCTGCTGCATTGAACAGCAATGTTGTAAGCGCGAGGATTACCAGCCAACGAGACATCTTCATTTCGAGCTTAGACCGACCTTTCCCAACATGGGTCACTGGTAAGTCTCGACGCTGGATTGAAACTTGTATATTGAACAATCCACACAAAATGATGTACTTTTGAGCGGTCCTCCGTGCCGAGAACCTCAGCGAAACAGATTCCTTCTCAAGAATACGTCTACGACGGGGCTAAAAGTCACGCCCTTTCAAAGCATTCCAAGATAGACTTTTCTGAGATTCCTTAGATGCCGCAGAGATGTACCTGAACGCCCGGCTCGGCAACCATAGCCGCCTTTGCCGCCAATGCTTTGACAGAAACAAAAATCCCCGACTGGCATCTCTGCCAGCCGGGGCTTTTGTTGTTCCTGCGCGTCCTACTTATTCGCCCCACCCCAGGTATTGAAGGTGTAGCTGTTGGTTCCATCCGACACCGTCAGCGTTCCGTTGTAGTACGTATC